>Ga0210407_10000015_pt1 | contig 259760 bp, 222 predicted proteins | sample IncBWC27MmetaG_FD_150860 | JGI IMG/M metagenome (GOLD analysis project Ga0210407, IMG submission 150860) | Forest soil microbial communities from Barre Woods Harvard Forest LTER site, Petersham, Massachusetts, United States - Inc-BW-C-27-M | ecosystem: Environmental > Terrestrial > Soil >... | reverse complement strand
GGAAATCAGAGCCCGCCGACGCTTACGTGAACCGTCTGCGCGAAGGCTGGCAATGAGCCGGATCTTCTGGGACACCAACCTGTTCATCTACCTGTTTGAAGGCTCCGCCGTGTTCGGAGGCCAGGTGACGAGCTTGCGCGAAAAAATGCTTCGTCGAGGCGATCAGCTCGTCACCTCCTCATTGACGCTCGGCGAAGTGCTCGTCAAACCGATGAAGGAAGGCGACACCAAGTTGCTGAAAGAGTATTCGGAGGTGATTCCACAGGTGGCCGTTCTGCTGCCATTTGATGAGAAGGCCGCCGTGGCCTACGCGCAATTGCGTGGCGACTCTGGCATGCGCGCGCCAGATGCCATTCAGCTCGCCTGCGCAGCCTCGTTTGGTGTGGACCTGTTCGTCACCAACGACGACCGCCTCCACAACCGGCAAGTCCCCGGCATTCAATTCATCGTCCCGCTCGAAAGAGTCCCGATTTAAAGTTCCAAGCGTCCGGATAAAGACGGTGGACATACGGAAAGTTTCGAGACCCTGCGAGGGGCCACGCTCCTCCCCCTGGATACCAATTTGTCGGTTGCGCCCCCACCGGCCCCTGCGGGACACTGGTACTTCATAAAGAGGCACAGACAATGACCAACCCCATCGGTGAACTTAATCCTCCTGTACGCCTGATGATGACCCCGGGACCTTCCTCCATCGATCCCCGGGTGTATCGAGCGCTGGCCACCCAGCTTGTGGGCCACATGGATCCCTGGTTTCGCGGGTGCATGGACGAAACGCAGACGCTTCTGAGGCAGATTTTCCAAACGGAAAACCGCGTCACGTTTCCGCTATCCGCTTCCGGTTCAGGCGGCATTGAAGCTGCGGTGCTCAACTCGCTGGAGCCGGGCGATGAAGCGATCTGCTGCGTCAATGGCACGTTTTCGGAGCGCATGTACGTCATCGCCCAGCACACACCCGCGACCGTGCACATTGTCCAGGCGCCCTACGGAAAGCCCGTGGACCCCGAAGATGTGCGCAAGGTAGCGAAGGGCCGCAAGATCAAAATGATCGGCCTCGCCCAGGGAGAGACTTCTTCCGGCGTGCTCACCGACATCGATCCTTTCCGCAAAGTAGCGGATGAGTTTGGCTCGCTGCTGGTTGTGGACACGGTCGCCTCTCTCGCGGCCGTGCCGCTCCACGTGGACAAGCAGAGAATCGATATTTGCTTCAGCGGTTCACAAAAAGCGATCAGCGCGCCTCCGGGAATGTCGCCCATCACCGTCAGCCCGCGCGCCGAAGAAGCCTTCCGCAACCGCAAGTCAAAGGTGCAGAGCTGGTACTTTGACCTTTCTACCGCCATGAATTATTGGGGCAAGGACCGCCTCTATCATCACACTCCGCCGATTTCCCTGATTTATGCACTGCGCGAAGCGATGCGTATCGTACTCGAAGAAGGCCTCGAAGCCCGCTGGGCAAAACACAAGCTCAATCAGCACGCGCTGATCGCCGGCGTCGAAGCGATGGGATTGAAGCTGCTGGTCGAAAATCCGAAGGACCGCCTGGTGACTGTCACCGCGGTCATGATTCCCGCGGGCGTCAACGATGCCAAATTCCGCAACCAGCTTCTCGACGAATTCAATATCGAAATCGCCGGCGGCCTTGGTCCCCTCAAGGACAAGATTTGGCGCCTCGGCTTGATGGGCTACTGCAGCCAGAAGTCGTTCGTGCTGCAACTCCTCGCCGCCATGGAAAAATCGCTCGTCGATCAAGGTCACCGCGTTTCACCAGGAGCTGGCGTCGGCGCCGCCCTGGGCGTCTACATCAAAGCGGAAACCCCGGCGTTCGCCGCCCGGTAAGCACATACCCCAATAGGACACCACTTGCCGGGGGCTTGCGCACCAACTCGCAATCATCTAGAATGTTAATCTAGATTGTTCAAGAGGTTGAACGATGCGCAAAGTGGGACTTTTTGAAGCCAAGCAGAAGCTCTCCGAGCTTGTCGAGCGTGCGGCGCGCGGCGAGCACATCGGCATCACTCGGCGCGGCAAACTCGTTGCCTCGATTGGCCCAGCCCCAAGCGAGAAGGCTGACCTGCACAAAATCTTTGCGGAGTTCGAGAAAATTCGGAAGCGCTCGAAAAAGATCCCCGGAGTTTCCGTCAAGAGCCTGATCGAAGAAGGACGCATGTGAGCAATTTTGTGCTCGATGCTTCTGTCGGCCTGGCTTGGGCCGTGGATGACCCGGAGCCCGACAGTGCCCGGGCAATCCGCGAGTCGTTCCTCACCGGACGGATAGCTATTGTTCCCTCCCTATGGGTTCTTGAAATCGCTAACGGACTAGTTATGGCGGAGCGTCGCGGCAAGCTCGACCTGGCGGAGGTCGAACGGGCGCGCGACTTGTATGAGAGCATGATGGCCAATTACATAGAAGTTCAAACGGATTCTCCGCAAGCTGGCTTCCGGGAGATTCAGGAGATTGCGCGTAAGCACCAAGTCACAGCTTATGACGCGGCCTATTTATTTCTGGCGCTTCAGCACCGTCTGCCTCTGGCCACTTTGGACGGCTCGCTTACAGTCGCCGCCCAGAAGTCAGGTGTCTCCGTTCTGCCTTAGCGCGGGCTGCAGTTCGCCTTCCCAGCGGGCGATGACGGCGCTGGCCAGGCAATTGCCGATGACGTTCACCGACGTGCGTGCCATGTCAATCAGCGCATCCACACCCAGGATGATGAAGATCGGCTCGGTGGGAAGATGAAACGTCGACGCCGTGGCCAGGAGAACCACGGGAACCGCCCGAGGCACTCCGGCAATTCCTTTGCTCGTGAGCATCAGCATAAACACCATCAGGAGTTGCTCTGGCCAGGACATGTGCATCCCCGCCGTCTGCGCTACGAAAATCGAGGCCAGGGCGAGGTATAGCGTTGAGCCGTCCAGATTAAAGCTGTAACCCGCGGGAATCACGAACGCCACGATTTGCCGCGGCACGCCAAACTCTTCCATCGATTCCATCGCTCGTGGCAGAGCAGCTTCCGAAGTGCTCGTGGCGAAAGCAATCGTCGCAGGCTCGGCCACAAATTTCAGGAAGCGAGCCAGCGGAATGCGCGCCAGTACGGCCACCGGCAGCAACACTACCAGCAGAAACGCGAGCAGCGCCCCATACGCAGTCAGCACCAGCTTCCCCAGCGGCAGGAGCACGCCGATCCCCATGTGTCCCACGGTGTAAGCCATCGCCGCGCCAACCCCGATCGGCGCGTAGTACATCACGATGTTCGTGAACTTGAACATCGTCTGAGCCAGGGATTCGGCGAGGCTCAGCATCGGCTGCCGTGTCTTCTCCGGCACCAACGTCAGGGCAATTCCGAATAAAATCGCAAACACGGCCACCTGCAGAATTTGATTCTCCCCGACGGCCTTGGCGATGTTTTCCGGAAAAACGTGCAGCAGAAAATCGTCCCACTTCAACGCAGCGGTCGGTGCGGCTGCCTGGTCCGCGGCCGGTGGAGGCAGGTGCACTCCCTCACCCGCGCGCGTCAGGTTGATCGCGCCAATTCCCAGGAACAGCGCGATCGTGGTAATCACCTCGAAATAAATCAGGCTCTTCAGCCCGATTCGCCCCACTTTTTTCAAGTTGCCGTGCGCCGCGATTCCCGTCACCAGCGTTCCCAGAATCAGCGGCGCGACGATCACCTTGATCAGCCGCAGGAAAATGTCGCCCAGCACCCGCAATCGCACGGCAAACTCCGGCCGGTCGATCCCCAACTCGAACCCCACCAGCATCGCAACGAAAATCCAATAGGTCAGCGAACGCCCTCGAACGCCCGCATAGGCGAGCAGGAGCAATCCGCTCCAGCGCAGAACGAGAAATATTTCGTTAGGTGGAAGTACCAACGCCAGCAGTGCCCCAACTGCGAAAAGCACCAAGCCAGCCGCCAGCGAAACTGAATCTGCGTTCGTCGAATTCTTCGGCAAAGTCCCTTCCCGCGAAATATTGATTTGGTCGAGAGAGCCGCGACATCATAGCCTGCCGCCGCACACGGAGAGAAGTTCTTTCGCACGCTTGTCTTTCGCAATTCCGGGCGAAAACTTGCCGCTCCTTTTTGCTGCTGCTATCGTTTTAGAATGCCGAAAATCAGCCACCTTGAATGTTCGCGCTGCCATGCGCATCTTTCCGCGGAGAAGCCGCAGACAGTCTGCCCGCAGTGTGCGGGAGCGCTATACGTGCGCTACGATCTCGCACCGATGCGCGGTGCCGCAGCCCGCCAGGAAATCGCCCGCGCCGCCGAAAGCACGCCGTGGAGCGGTCTGTGGCGCTATCGCAGCGTTTTGCCCGATATCGCGCCCGTCACCCTCGGCGAAGGTTGGACGCCGATGCTGCACAGCCGGCGGTATCCCGGAGTGTATGTAAAAGAAGAAGGCGCAAATCCAACCGGAAGCTTCAAGGCGCGGGGCCTCGCGCTCGGTGTGAGCATGGCGCGCCATTATGGTCTGAAGAAGCTGGCCGTTCCCTCCGCGGGCAATGCCGCCGGTGCGCTGGCCGCTTATGCCGCCGCCGCTGGAATCGAAGCCAACATTTTCATGCCCAAGGATGTTCTGTTCGCAAATTATGTGGAAGCCACGATGTATGGCGCAAAAGTCACTTTGGTGGACGGCCTGATTTCCGATTGTGGCCGCATCGTTGCCGAGCGCAAAGAAAAAGAAGGCTGGTTCGATATTTCCACGTTGAAAGAACCCTTTCGCATCGAAGGAAAGAAAACCATGGGCTACGAACTGGTCGAGCAGCTCGGCTGGGAGTATCCCGCCGCCGTGTTCTATCCCACGGGCGGCGGTGTCGGCCTGATCGGCATGTGGAAAGCCTTTGGAGAGCTCGAAGAACTCGGCTGGGTGAAGCCCGGAAAGCGTCCGAAAATGATTGCGGTGCAGTCCGCAGGATGCGCGCCGGTCACCAAGGCATTCGAAGAAGGCGAAAAAGCCAGCCAGATGTGGGCCAACGCGGCGACCTTTGCCTCTGGCTTGCGCGTGCCGAAGCCCTACGGCGATTACATCATGCTGGAGATTCTTCGCGAATCCGGCGGCTTGGCGCTCGCGTTTCCTGACGAGCAGATCCTCGCCTCGCTCCAGGACTGGGCGAAAAACGAGGGCATTTTCCTATCTCCCGAAGGCGCCACCGCCACGCTCGCCTACGATCATCTGTTGCACACGGGCTTCCTGAAGCCCGAAGACCGCGTGGTGCTCTTCAATACCGGCGCGGGCTTGAAGTACACCGACGTCACCGCCGAGGCCGTTGGATTGCGCCGGCTATCCTGAGCGCCGTCGTGGCATTGACACGCCGCCGCAGGAATCAGACACTGAAAGTCGGCGTTTTCGTTGCACCGCTCTCGGAATGCCGTAACGTTTCACGAAAAAAGAGGATCCAGTGCCTTCTCTCCCCGTACTTGCAAATACCGGCGCCATGCATCAGTTCATCGGCGCCTTCGAAGTGACTTCAAAATTAAGCGGCCACATTTACGACTGCCGCTTCTCTCACATCTGGAACGCCATCGCGACGCGCCACAGCGACACCATCGACTCAAAGTTTGAAGTGGATGGAGTGGGGCGCATCGTCGGACTGGCGCATAACGCTTTCGTGGAATTTCGTGAAAAGAGCGGACGGGATCTGACGGATCGCGAAGCAAGTTTTATTGCCGCGGAATATCTTCGCGAACGCCTGGAAGAGGAAGACGAACGCCCGCTCTACGATGTGCCAAAGGAGGAAGTCCTGCGGCTCATCAAAATGATCGGCATCAAGTAAGCACCTGTTTGTTCTGGGGTTGCTCTTCTCTGCGTTCTCTGCGCACTTCCTCTGCGTTGAACTCTTTCTCTAATCGCACTTCACCGGGTGTGCTGCCGCATAAGCATCGTCTTCCGCTCTGAACGCCGCCAGCCGCGGGTGATGCATCCCATCCCGCCGCACAAAATAAATCGCCACCAGCATCAGCAGCGCGCCGAACACCATCACGCCGGTCGCCGCTTGCAGGGCAACCAGCAGATCCGAGGCATCCGAAATCCTGCCAATCAGCAAGGGTCCCAACGCGCCCACGATCTGGGTCACGAACATGTACACGCCGATGGCCGTCGCGTGCGCCCGCTGCGGCGTTAGATCGTGCAGCACCGCCGTGGTCGGCCCGTGATACCACGACATAAAAAAGCTGGCGACAAAAAATCCCGCCAGCACCATCCACTTTTCATCCGATTGGATCGCCAGCAGCAGAAACGGCGCGGCCACCAAAAACGCCGCCGCAATCACCAGGATGCGCCCGTAACAGAAGCGCTTCTGCAAGAGATCCGCGAAATAGCCGCCCGCAAGCGCTCCCAGCACCAGCGAAAGCAGCGCGATCACCGCAAGCGAGAGCGCCGCCTCTTTCAGGCTGAAGTCCTTGTAGCTCGTAGCATAGTCGATGCCCCAAGTCACAAACGACACGGTGGAAAACGTGATGCACGTCCCCGCAATCATCATGGCCACGTACGCCGGCACGCTCAACAATTTCGCAATGGAAACCACTTCCGAGCGCGGCCGCTTCGGCGGCTCTTTCAGCTTGAACGCCGAAAGACCGGGAAGAATTCCGATGGCGCCCACAATCAGAAAGGCGTACTGCCAGCCATGGCGCTCTCCCATGATCCCGCCAAGCGCCAAGCCGCCCGCACCGCCCAGCAGCATCCCCGAGGCGAAAATTGCCTGCGTGAGGGCCCGATGTTCAGCCGGGAAGGAATCGGAAATCATGGCCTGGGCTGCGGGCGCGTACGCCGCTTCACCAATACCTACCAGCCCGCGGCAGACAAACAGCATCGCGAAACTCGGCGCCAAACCGCTGCACATTGATGCGAGGCTCCAGAAAAGCACTCCCGCCGCAATGATGGTGTGCTGGCTGAAGCGGTCCGCAAGATACCCGGACGGAATGCTTGCCAGCGCCAGCACGATCAGCAAGACGGTTTGCAAAGATCCGAGTTGCGAGTCCGTCACATTAAAATGTTGCCGCAGCAATGGAAGCAGCGGGTTCAGCACCTGGCGGTCCGCGAAGTTGACAAAATTGATCAAAGCCAGTACAGCAAGGAGACGCACTTGCGCAGCATTGAACGGCATGAGGCGTGCCATCATGGATAAAATCAGTTCCCCTGGCGCGAGCGACCCGGCGACCGGCGGTACTTACACTTTCCCGGGGTTTCCGGGACTGAAAGGGATTATATACCGCGGATGACCCAAGCGAATCGGAACCCATCGACGAATGACCGTCTGACTACGGTCCTGTCGTACGGCATTCTACTCTTGCTCGGCTACCTGGTTTTTCGAATCACCGAGCCATTTCTTGTTCCGCTTGCGTGGTCCGCGGTGCTTGCGATCTTTTTCTTCCCCGCATTTCTGTTCCTGAACAAGCGTGTCTCCGTTACCACGGCGGCCCTGCTGTGCACCCTTGGCGTCACGCTGGTGTTGATCGTGCCGGTCCTGCTGGTGCTGTGGTTCGCGGGACACGAAGCGGTGGAAATGACCGTGCGGATCCGCGGCCTGATTAATAACGGTGGCGTGGTCGTACCGGCCGGCTTCGCCGACTCCATCCGCCATCACCTGCCGCAATCTCTTCAGAACCTCGATTTCATGGGCCCCCTTCAGCAAGGCATGGAAAAAGTTGCGTCTTATCTCGCTGGCAGGCTTGCCTGGATGCTTAGAAATCTTTTCTCCTTCGTTGTCAATCTCTTCATTCTTTTGTTCGCCTTGTTTTTCGTGTTCCGCGACGGTGAATCGATTGTGCGGGTGCTTCGCCATTTGATTCCTTTCGAAAAAAACCTTCAGGACGAAATGCTCACCGAATCGCGCGACCTCATCTTTGCGAGTGTTGCCGTCGCTCTCCTAATCGCGGCAATTCAGGGCGTACTTGGAGGCACGGCCTTTGCCCTCACGCGTCTTCCTGCGCCCGTTTTCATGGGCGTTCTGATCGCTTTCTTTTCCATCGTGCCCGTGGTTGGCTCGGCGCTGATCTGGGCCCCCGCCGCGCTTTGGCTGGGCCTTAATGGCAGTTGGGGAAAGGCTTTGCTGGTCGTGATTATTTGCGGCGGGGTAGCGGGGCTCGCGGATAATTTGGTCCGCCCTCTCTTGCTTCACAACCGCACCCGCTTGAACGATTTGTTGCTCTTCATCAGCATTCTCGGTGGGCTGCAAGTATTCGGGCTGCTTGGATTGGTGGCCGGCCCGACCATCGTGGCAGCGGCTTTGGGGGTTTTCCGAGTCTACATGCAGCACCGGGACGAACTCGAAGGGGCCAACGCGTAACTTCTTGCCATCCGCCGGGGGTAAATTCAGCGCTTCCGGCTTCGCTGTGTGCTAGAGTACGCGCTCGAATGGCGAAATCTATCGAAATGACCATGAGCAAGCCGAAAGAACTCGGGCTGGAGAAGCTTCGCTGGCGGTGCGAGCTCTCGCGCATTCCGTTCGAAACCACCGCGCAGGCGCAAAAGCGCGAAGGTTTTATCGGCCAGGAGCGCGCGCTGCGAGCCCTGAAAATGGGCGTGGAACTTTCCGCGCCGGGCTACAACGTTTTCGTATGTGGCCTGGCTGGCACCAGCAGGGGCGGCACCATCGCCCAGATGATTGAGGAACTCCACCCGGCCACCAAGCCCTCGATGGACAGGTGCTACGTCAATAATTTCAAGATTCCCGATCGCCCTCGTCTCCTCGTTCTCCCGAGGGGTTCGGCGAATACGTTCAAGAAAGACGTGCAGGCCGGAATCGATTTCCTGCGCCGCCGGATTCCGCAGGTCTTCGAAGGCGAACCGTTCCAGCGCCAAAAAGGGCGGATCGTCGAGCGCTTTTCCGTCCGCGAAAAAGAGTTGATGGACGATTTCACGCGTCGCATCGCCCGCGATCAGTTTGCTCTCGGCCACATGCAGGTGGGCGCCGTTGCCCTGCCGGAAATTTTCCCGGTTCTCGAAGGCCAGATGGTCCCCATCGAAGATATTTCCAAGATGGTGCACGAAGGCAAACTCGAAACCACCGTCGCCGAAGATATCGAGCGCAAATACGAACAGTTTCGCCAGGAATTTACCGTCGTCTATCGCAAGACGTTGACCCTTTCCCGCGAGTTGGCCAGTGAGCTGAGCTATCTGGAGCAGGAAGCGGCTTCCGTGCTTGTGGATGGTGTCATCGAAGAATTAAAAGAAAAATACCCCGGGTCAGGCGTGACGGAATACCTCGAAGAAGTGCGCCACCACATTTTGGACAATCTCGGCCCGTTCAAGGAGCGCGAGGGGGAAGAAGAACAAACCCCGGAGTCTCCGGAAATTCAGCAGCAGAAATCGCCGGGGCCCGAGCGCGACCCCTTCCGCGTCTACGGCGTCAACGTCATTCTGGCGCACAACTCCGAAGACAATTCTCCAGTCATCTTTGAAACCACGCCGAGTTTCGCCAACCTCTTCGGCACCATTCAACGCGCCTACGATGCGCGCGGCGGCTGGTCGAGCGATTTTATGGATCTTCGCGGCGGATCGTTGCTTCGCGCCGACGGCGGCTTCCTCATCATGTACGCCATCGAAGCGCTTTCCGAGCAGGGCGTTTGGCGCGCGCTGAAACGCACGCTCAATCACAATCGCCTGGAAATCCAACCGCTCGAGGTGTTCTATCCCTTCACGGCCACGGCGCTGAAGCCCGAGCCGGTGGAAATTAATGTGAAGGTCATCCTGATTGGCGACCGTGATTTGTACGAAGTTCTGTACGAATATGAAGAGGATTTCCAGAAAATTTTCAAAGTCCGCGTGGAATTCGATGAAGAGATGCCGATGACCGACGGCGTCATTGAGGAGTACGCCGGACGCCTTCGCGCTCTCAGCGAAAAGGAAAATCTTTTTCCCTTCGATCGCGGAGCCTTTGCAGCCATTCTCGAATACGGCGTCCGAAGGGCCGGCCGCCGCAATAAAGTCACCGCCCGCTTCGTGGATATCGCCGATCTGGCTCGCGAAGCGCACTATGCCTCCGCGGCTGCCGGTGAAAATGTGGTTCGAGCGGCGCACGTGCGTTCCGCCATCGCTTCCAAGATGGAGCGGCACAACCTGGTGGAAACCCGCATCCGCGAAATGATCGAGGAAAAAACGCTGCTCGTGGACGTTTCAGGCGATTGCGTTGGCCAAGTCAACGGCTTGAGCGTGCTCGAAATCGGCGGATATTCTTTTGGCAAGCCTGTCCGCATCACCGCCAGCGCCGCGCTCGGCAAGGCCGGCCTGATCAATATCGAGCGGGAATCGAATTTAAGCGGCAGGTTCCACGACAAGGGCGTGCACATCATCGCCGGCTATCTGCGCAGTTGCTTCGCCAGGGATAAGCCTCTCTCGCTGGCCGCGAGCATCTGCTTCGAACAGTCGTACTCCGGGGTCGACGGCGACAGCGCAAGCTCCACCGAGGTCTACGCGCTCCTCTCCGCGCTCTCCGAGCTTCCGCTTCGCCAGGACGTCGCCGTTACCGGCTCGCTCAACCAAAAAGGCGACATCCAGGCCATCGGCGGTGTGAACGAAAAAATCGAAGGCTTCTTTGACGTCTGCCGCATCCTTGGCCTGACCGGCTCGCAGGGCGTCCTAATCCCCGCCTCCAATGTCGAAGATCTGATGCTCCGCGAAGATGTGCTTGACGCGGTCAGCAGCGGAAAGTTTCACATCTGGCCCGTGTCGCGCATTGAGCAGGGAATTGAACTCCTCACCGGCCAAGCGGCCGGGCACCGCAATGGCGACGGCTCCTTCGAAGACAACACTGTCTTCGGCAAAGTCGATCGCCGCCTCATCGAAATGGCCCGCATGATGAAGGAATTCGACTAGCGGCTCTCCTCTCGGTCATTCTTTCGGCGCCTGATACCCCTTGCGGTGATTCACGCGATACGCCGCCGGCGCGGATTTTCCGGCGACGCTGGATCTGTCCACCTTCACGTCAATCGAATGAACCGCCCCGTCCGCCGCGGGCAGCGCGAACGCCAGACTGTATTCGTGACGCACGATCTCCGCCACCTCTTTGTATGTTTCCTGAAAGGCTTTTCCGTTCAATGGAAAATACGCGCGGCCGCCTGTGAGCTCCGCGATCGCGCGCAACCGCCGGTCCGCCGCTGCAAACTCGTCCTGCGTTTGCTGAATCTTCACTTTGCTGCCCTGCTTGCCGTTGCGCAGCGGCCCGCTGGTTGAAACGCATAGGATGCGCACGTCGCCCACCTGCAGCCGCGCCTGCAGCACCGCCGCCGTGGACTCCGGAGATGTATCCACCCCGGTGGAGATCAGAACAATCGTTTTCTTTCCCGGAACGCGCTCCAGCCAATCCAGCACGCCGCTCAGGCTGCTCGAAAGATTCAGATCGGCGAATCCCAAATTAAACCGGATGCTACTGAGCGCCGCCTGCGCCGCTCCCTTGTCGGTTGTGAAATCCAACAGCCCAAGCGGCGAGTCCGTGTATCGCGCCACCGCCACGCGATCTCCAGCGGAGAGTCCCTTCATCATCGCATCGGCCGCAAACAGGTTGGCGTCTTGCAGAAAATAAGCGGCCGGTCCCGCCTCCACCAGCAGCAGCACCTGCCCAGGATCTTCGATCGGAGCAAACTCGGTTATCGGGTGTTCCCCGCCATTGTCGAACACGTGGAAAGCGTCACGGCGGAGCCCCTCGACAAATTTCCCCTTATCGTCCGTCACCACCACCCCGACATTCACTCGGGCCACATTAACCCGTATGGCCTGGTCCGCCTTGACCGGGGGTTCCTGAGCATTTCCGCTTACGCCAAACAGCAACCACATCACCATGAAAAGCACGAGGCAAGAACCGCGGGGGAAGTTCTTCATCAGCGCTTCAGTCCAGCCATTCGTCGAAGTGCACATCGCTCGCGTCCTTCCACGAAGCCCCCGTCGTCGAATGCACATGCCGCAGAAATAGGCGGGATCCAAATTGCTCATCCAATCGTCCAGAATCTTTAGTCTTCTGGGCCGCAGCTCCTCCGGGGGGCACAAAGGCAATCATCGCGAACAGCAGCAGCAAGGAGGGCAAGCGGCGCAGGCACATGGGGAGGAACTCCTCGGGTTGCAGAGTTGAGAGCTACTCAAAATCGTAGCTCTCCGCCTGAAAACACCAAAGCCCTGTCCCGGCCTGAGTTTCCAGAAGTGAGGTCTCAGCGCGGAACAGGGCTCGGAGATCGGATTAGGCAAGCAACTCAGCCCCGGAGAAAGGCCCCGGCTGAAAAAGGCTCGTCAAGGTTTTGCAGGCGGCGCAGCTGCGGGAGCGGCCGCTGGGGCGCTGCCGGCATCCTTCGGCGTCGAGAGATAACCGGTGATCTGATTCTTGCCGACGTCAAACACCACAAGCTCATACGGGGCCGTGCGCGCGCTGCCCTTCACGTAAAACTGCACCGGCTCGCCCGCCGTCTTGTCCCTCTTTTCGATGGCTTTGTCGTCCACCAGCACGGTCATGGTGTACCTGGATTTCTTCGGGTCCGTCTTGTTCACCGACATCTGCACAGGACCCACGCGTTGCGGCGTCTTGGCTTTTTGCACCGTAAATTCGTAGTAGTTCCGGTCCCCCCGCCGCTTCAGCTCCTCCAGGTCGTCATGGTTGTGCGCAATCAATCCGCTCATCACGCCCATGTCGCCAGTGGCGCGGTCCAGCTTCGATTTGGTTGCTTCCAGATCCGTGCGGGTGGATTCAATGTCTTTCTTCGCGCCCGTGACATCCGTAGCCACCGCCCCGATCTGTGCCTCGCTTTCCTTCTGCGCCTGCGCGATCTTTTCAGAAAGCTTTGCATCGGAAGCCGTTTGCTGCTTGCGAATCGCTTCCGCCCGGCTCCGGGCGTCCGCGAGTTCCGCTTGTGTCATGCCGATCTTTTGCGACGTGACGTCCATCCGCCCTTTCAACTCGGCCAGCCGCGAGTTGGCTGCATCGAGCTGCGCGGTCAGGATCTTGTTCTGGTCCTGGGCTTTGGTGACTTCCTGCTGCAGGTGCGTCTGCGCTGAATATCCTGCGTAGGCCATTGCCCCCACTCCGGCAATCACCACCGCGAACAGAATGGTGATCCACCTTGGTGTTCCGCCGCCCTCATAGTGGTAAGACTCCTGCGGGCTGGGAACATTTGGAGAAATGCTCATTCTTCCTCCTCGGAAAATTTCAATTGGCGCGGAATTCGCTCTTTGGGATTATCCAACGAGATTCCGCCTAAGTCTAATGCCCATCACCGCGAGTTGGCCACTTTTTTACCCCTCGACGGGGCCTGGCGTTCCGGCCACCGCGAGAATATGGAAGTGTTCAGCCCGCCGCGCGGCGCAAATTCGCCCTTCACCACGCACCACTCGGGCCTGGTGGCATCCACAATGTCGTGCAGCATTTTATTTACCGCATTTTCGTAAAAAATGCCCAGATTGCGGTAGGCCAACAGATACATCTTCAAAGATTTCAACTCGATACATGCCTTCCGCGGCTTGTACTGAATGGTGATCGTTCCGTAGTCGGGAAGACCGGTCTTGGGGCAGACGGAAGAATATTCAGGAAACCGCGTCGTAATGACGTAACCCGGATATTGATTCGGCCAGGTTTCCAGTTGCGGCAGTTTTGCGGCAATCCCGGCTTCTGCGTGTTCATCGGTATAATTCGGCATAGCATCCTCTGGAACTATTGTACCCGGGAAGTCGGTACCTCCGGCTCTTGCCTACCTTGAACATCTGTCCTATCCTGAGGGCCATTCGGAGGCGAATCCAGCCACCTAGATGATCTGTCCCATCTGTAAGCACGACGGTGCGCGTAGATCGCGCCGCCAGACGACTGCCGATTACATTCTGAGTGCTGTCGGTGTCTACCCCTGGCGCTGCAAGAGTTGCAGTGCGCGCTTCCACGCCCGGCTGATGTCGCTCAGCAATTCGCTCCACGCCCACTGTCCGATTTGCGGCAATCTGGCCCTTAAGCGCATTTCGCCGGAACATGTGGACGCCGTGTTTGGATTCATCTGGCGAAACCTGCGCATTCCGGCCTTTCGCTGCGAACCTTGCCGGCATAAATATTTCTCCGTACTCCCGCTGCATCACCGAGTGGATCGCGAAGCCGAGGTGTCTTCCGGCGATTGACGCCAGGTCCGTTTTAGGTCGCCCGAAACTTGGTCTACAGTGCGCAGTCGATCGATTTCCCCTGTCGGACCAACCCTCGTTCATCCGTCACCAGGGCATACCCGCACTTCGGATCGGTCACATCCTCGAGAAGCAGATCGTAGGCTTTGTCTCCCTTTGACAAATGCAGCCGAAGCCGCCAGCCCGGCACGATCTCCGCTCCGTTCCCGTATAAAGCGTGCGCCACGGTCGGAAATTCGGCGGGCGCCCATTTGGTGCCGTTGGAAGAGAAATCGCCGATCCCCACCAGCGTGTCCCAGTTTGCGTAAACGTCGTGCTTCTTGCGGTAGTCCGCTTCCGCCGCATTGATCGCCTTCACCAGATTCTGCGCAAAACTCCGCCGTTCGCGCTCCCGGTCGGCAACCACCGGGGACCCCTTCTGCGCTTTGCTCACCCCCTGGCAGCACAGCATCAAAATCAGCAACAATGCAGCCCTTTGCATTTTTCGACGCATCGCTCTTCCTCTCCCGGTTTTCGCACGGAGAAAAACGAACAGCGCCTAGTGTAAACGACGTCCCCCGGATTCACCCAAGCACCGGCTCGCGCCGCCAGGCCTGCCTGGCCCTGTGCAGCAAGCCTCCCGCTGGAGTATGATGCCTTTCCCAATCCTGCCCTTCCCCCCGGCAGGTACACGGACGGAGGTGGCCATGGATGCGACTGCTCCCTCTCAGGAAGCTGCCCGAGTCGCGGCTCTGGATCGCTACGCGATCCTCGATACCGAACCTGAACAGACCTTCGATGACCTGGTGATTCTTGCGGCGTACATCTGCAACACCCCCATCGCCATGCTTTCCCTGGTGGACGAACACCGGCAATGGTTCAAATCAAAAGTCGGCGTGCAGATCCGGGAAACGCCAAAAGAGACTTCTTTTTGCGCGCATGCCATCCAGCAAGAGGACCTCTTCATCGTCCCCGACACCTTGAAGGATCCCCGCTTCAAAGACAATCCTATGGTGGTTGGCGAGCCCCACATCCGGTTTTACACCGGAGCGCCCATCGTCAATGAAGACGGCTTTGCCCTGGGCACGTTATGCGTCATCGATCGGCAGCCGCGCGAACTGGACTCCGAGCAGAAAGAAGCCTTGTGGGCCCTGAGCCGCCTGGCTCTCGGTCAAATGGAACTCCGCCAGAATCTGCAGCTCCTGAAGGAAGCCCTCAACGACCGCACCCGCGAAGAGCACGCTCGAGAAAAGGAATTGAAGCGCCTCGAAGAAAAACTCGTCCGCGTTCTGGGCCTGAAAATTTAACCTGCCTCCCGCTCTAAGCAGCCCCAAAAGAAACACGTCCCGGGAATTAAATCTTGAGCCATTTGTTCCTTCAACTGTCCCGCTTCTTTCCGCTGGCGTGCGCCGCGGATTTTTCTGTGACTTGAGTCACATGGTCGCATAATCTTCTAATATGCCAGTCTGGCCCGGCTGCCACAGTCCCACGGAGATCACTAAATTGAAGAGAGCAAACCTTTTTCTGATGTTCGCCTGCCTGCCAACAGGGCCGGCGCTCGGCAAACAGCCTGTCCATGCACCTGCCAGGAAAACCTGTGACTCGGGAATTACCCTCAAGCTTAGTTCCGCCGCCACGTCCCAAGGCAGCCTGTTGCTCGCCGAAATTTCCGGCGCCAAACCCTCTCAGGAATTCTCGGCCGAGTGGGATGGCCGGCCAATCCCCCTATGGCGCGAAACCCCCTCCTCAACCACAATTCATGCCCTCCTCGGCGTAGATCTCGAAAAGTCTCCGGGCCGCTACGACTGGAGAATTTCCTGGTCCGCCGAGGACGGCAAAACCCTCGCCTGCAGTCTGCCTGTTACCGTGCGCGCCGGAAAGTTTCCCACCGAGCACTTGACGGTCGAAAAGCAATTCGTCCTGCCGGATCCCGAGCAGCAGAAGCGCGCCGAGGAAGACCAGAAAAAAATGAAGGCAATCTACGACACGGTCACGCCCGAGGTGTTGTGGAAAGGGAAGTTCGTCCTGCCGCTGAAGGATGTCAGCACGGGCGGGAATTTCGGCAGGCGCCGCGTCCTGAACGGCGAAGCGCGCTCGCCGCACGCCGGCGTTGATTTTCCCGCTGCCGCCGGCACGCCCGTCTATGCGGCGCAATCCGGAAAAGTCGTCCTCGCGGAAAATCTCTATTATTCGGGGAACACGGTGGTGATCGACCACGGCTTCGGCATCTACACGCTCTACGCGCATTTGTCCGAAATCGGCGTCCACGCCGGCGACCCCGTGGAAATGTCCGCCGAAATCGGCAAAGTCGGTGCCACCGGCCGCGTCACCGGTCCGCATCTCCACTGGGGCCTCACCATCGATCACGCGCGCGTAAACGCCCTGCAGATTGTGCAGCGGCAGCCTTGACGCTCTCCAGCCTGTTTGTTACAGCCCGTTCACTCATTTCACGCCGTGTCTGCGGCATTCTCGTTCCAGGTAGTACGAGGCACCAGCGCGGAGAAGCATCAAAGATGCCGCGTCAACTTATCGTTGCTTGACACCGACGCCTATTAATCATACTTTATTAAATTAGTTCACTATAGTTAATATGCCGCCATCGCCTCTAACTCTTCGCTCACGGCACGTGCTCCTTGCTTGCCTCTGCCTGCTCCCCATCCGGACTCTTGACGCGCAGCAATCCGATTCTTCGCTTCAGACTCCCGAGGTTTCCACCGACCCCTCCGTCCCGGCGCCGGACGACCCGTCCCTGATCATGTTTCCTCACGCCGAGTGGGACCGCCTCTGGCTTTCCGGCCAGGCCAATTTTATTTCCCAATGGCATCCCGCGTTTCACTCTCCCTACCAGGGCAAAAACAGCCTCACCCCCGAAGCCCAGGACGCCAGTTCCCGCGTGCTCACTCTGTACACCGGCTTGCGCGTCACGAAAACAACGGAGTTCCTCTGTGATGTCCAAGAAACCGGGGGCCATGGCTTGGGCGAAGCCCTGGGCGTCGCCGGCTTCTTCAACCTTGATGTCGTCCGCAACCCGACGCTCAGCAAAGCTCCCTACGTTGCCCGCCTCATGTGGCACCAGATCATTCCCCTCGGCGGCAAGAAAATCGCTTCCGACCGCACTCCCCTCTCACTCTTTCGCGAACTCCCCGAACGCCGCTTCGAATTCCGTTTCGGAAAAATGGGCCTCGCCGACTTCTTCGACCTAAACACCTACGGCACCGACAGCAACCTCCAGTTCATGAACTGGGCCGTGGACAACAACGGTGCCTACGATTACGCCGCCGACACACGGGGCTTCACCTTTGCGGCTCTCGTGGAATATCACGACAAAAATTACGTCGTCCGTTTTGCCGAAGCACTCATGCCCAAAGTCGCCAACGGCATTCACCTGGACGCGGACGTGAGCCGGGCACACTCGGAAAACTTCGAACTCGAGCTCCACGGCAAAGTTCTGAAGAACCATCCCGCTGGCGCCCTCCGTTTGCTCAGCTACGTCAATCACGCCAACATGGGAGACTATCGGGATGCCATAAATGCCTGCGGGAATATCACCGGCTGTGTTCCCAACATCACCAATCATCCTCTGCAGACCACCGTCAAATACGGGTTTGGAGCCAATTTCGAACAGCCGCTCACCGATTGGCTCGGCCTGTTCGGGCGTTGGGGATGGAACGAAGGCCGGCATGAATCCTACGCTTACACGGAAGTGGACCAGACTTGGCAGATTGGCGTGGCCGGCAACGGCGGCCACTGGGGCCGAAAGTATGACCGCATCGGACTCGTCTTCGTCAGCAATGGCATCAGCCACGACCACGCCCGCTACCTAAGCCTTGGTGGACTGGGATTTCTCCTGGGCGACGGGAAGCTGAATTATTCGCGGGAAAATATTCTGGAAAGTTTTTATACCTTGCACGCGTGGCGGGGCATTTTCCCGGCCTTCGGTCTTCAGTATATGGTTCATCCCGGATACAATGCCGACCGTGGTCCGGTCCTCGTTCCCACCTTGCGGCTCCATCTCGAATTCTAAGAGAACCTGGCCGATTGCCTCACCGAAAGCTCGCCACCTGCGCTTGCGCTTCCGCCAATCGCGCCCGCGTCGTGCGCACAATGGTCGCAAAGCGCTTCGTCAACTCGCGGATGCGGTCGGGCTTGTGCAGCAGCATGGACTCCCGCGGAATTAGCTCTTTCCCCACGCTGATCGCCGAGACACCCGCCAAAATATAATGCGCCGCATTTTGTTGATTCACTCCGCCGCCCGCAATCAGCGGAATATCCGGGAACGGCCTCTTCAGCATGCGGATATAGTTATCCGCGCCAACCAGCGAGCAGGGGAAAATCTTCACGAAATCCGCGCCCGCTTTCCAAGCGGCAAGCACCTCGGTTGGGGTCAGCGCGCCGGACATCATGATCACGTCGGGGTTCTTTGCCACCAGTTGCACGGTCGGCAAGTCCAGCGCCGGGTTGCTGATAAATTGTGCTCCGGCATCCATGCACTCCCGTGCTGTCTCGGCGTCCACCACCGTGCCCGCGCCCAGAACCACGCCGGGAACTTTGTTCGCCAAATCGCGAATCACACTGATTGCCCCGGGAACCGTCATGGTCACCTCGATGATCGGGATTCCTCCCTGGGCAATCTCCTCCACGCAGAAACGCGCATCCTCCGCGGACGGCGTCCGGATTACCGGTACGATGCCAACCTCTTCTACCCGGGCACGGAGTTCCTCTTTTTTCATGTCGACCCTGCCCCTGAGCGCTCCCCGCTGCGTCCTGAGTCGTCTCGCCAAGTCGCGGATTCTCACTGCATTATAGTCGGCACCCCGGGAAATTCCACTACGTTGCTTCCAATCGCTACACGGCGAAGTCAGTGGTAGACTCGTGACGGGGGCACAATCGAATGGCGAAGAAAAAGAAAGCGATCAAGAAAACAAAAAAGAAAGCGGTGCCGCGCAAGCCGAAAAAGCAGGCGAAGAAAGTAAAGCCCGCGCCGAGGGCGGCGCTCAAGAAAGCCCCCAAAAAGAAAACCGGGAAGAAACGCCCGCGCGGCAAGGCGGATTCCACCGAACTCGTGGGCTATCAGCGCAAGGGACTCGGCTCCTTCACAGGCGGCCAATCCGGCGATATTCAGGGCATTTCCGGCCGGGCAGGGATCGATTCCGAAAGCGTTACGGAACTCCTCGAAGAAGGGCAGACCTTTGAAGCGGAAGCCGTCTCCGGGGTCGAGAACGCCGCGGACCCGGATGTTTCCGAAGTCGTCACCCACGAAGTTCCCGAAGACGATGTTCCCGGAGAATACCAGGACAAGGACTAGCCGTTTTCCACGCCCACCATGCGGATCGGCATCATTTCCGATACCCACGGCCTGCTACGCCCTGAAGCCCGACAAGCCTTGTCCGGCGTGCAGCTGATCATTCACGCGGGAGACGTGGGCGCTCCCGAAATTCTCACCCAACTCAAACTCATCGCCCCCGTGTTTGCCGTGCGCGGCAATGTGGACACCCAGCCCTGGGCACAGGAGCTCCCGCTCAGCACCGTTGTCGAGACCTCCGGCTTCAATTTTTATGTGCTTCACAATCTTCGGGATCTCGACCTCAAGCCGCATGCCGCCGGTTTCGACGCCGTCATAAGCGGCCACACCCATCAGGCCGCTGAACGCCACGAGGCAGGACTCCTCTACCTGAACCCTGGCAGCGCGGGGCCACGCCGCTTTCAACTGCCGGTGACTCTCGCCCTGCTGGATCTCGCCAAAAAGCCGTGGAGGGTGGAAATCGTTCCACTCTTGGCCCCCTGACCGAAAGCAGTTGGGCGTATCTGCCTTGACCGGTGGCCCCGCACAAGGGGTCGGGTTTACCTATCCCATTAGGGTCTCAGACAACACTACCGAAATTCCGAGCCTGTCGATGATGGGCGGCTCACTGTCACTGGTCCAGGAACTATGTAGGATTTGGCAAATCATTGAGCTATTGACGGTTACTTCTGGCCTGGTCGCCGCCAGTGGCACAATTCTCATTGCCGGGTTCTGGCATTTGATCCCTGTTTGGGCGGCCGGTGACTCGACTTTAGGCAGCTTTCCTCCCATCCACCCCTCTGCGGACCGGGAGTTTCCCCTGATCCCCGAGGGAGGCGCTCCGGCCCGAACGAGGCGGCCCACCGCCCCAAAGAAAATTGCAAAAACTTAACAGAAGTACTGGCGTACTGGAAGGGTGAGGTGTATTTTAGTACGACCCAGCTATTGTCCTGGAAGCGTGCTGCAGGGCAGAATCATCCGCAGAGTCAGCCGCGCCTGAGTTGTTTCCTGAAATCCGCACAGCGTCCTCCGTAGCGAGTTCGTGCAGGTTTCTCTGGAATTGATGCAAGGGCGCGGGCAAGAGCGGATCGATGAACTCCGCAGCGGGAAGGTCCCCGTGGGTGTCCTACACTTTCGTTATCGCGAGCGCAGGCGTACATTGCGCGTCACTCTCACCCTCCCGGTGATCGCACATGGGGTAAACGACCAGGGCGAAAAATTTTGTGTGCGTTGCGCGACGCGTTCCATCAACAAACAAGGCGCCCAGCTGGTTATGGATGAGCCCCTCGTCGCCGGCCAGGATCTTTTGCTGGTGAACGAAAACACCAACCGCTCCACCGAATCCCGCGTCGTCTACGCCAAGAAAGAACGCGACGGCCATTTTTACGTCGGCGTGGAATTCGTCAACGCCGAAAACAATTTTTGGAAGATGACTTTTCCTCTCCCCGGCGCGCGCCCGCTTCGGCGCTCCCTTGGCTCCAAAGCCATGGCCTGATCCAGTCTCTTTTTCCTTTTATTTCATTTTCTTTGTTATTGTTCTTCTCCCGCGCTTTCCTTTTGCGCCAGGAACCGCTCGATCCCCTCTTGCGATAGATTCCCGCATCTTCCGCGGCAGCTTGGCCAGGACCAGTTCGTAGGATTCGCGAAGCAGTTGGGTGATCTGTGCGGCCGGCAAAGCGTCCTGCGACTCCAGCGCAATCCACTTTGCGCGCGCCAGATACGGCGCGGGGAGAACTCCCGGTCTCTCCGTAAGCTCCGCGAAATTTTCCGGGCTGGCTTTCAGGGAGATCCAGATCTTCGCGGGCTCCAGCGGCGCTACGGCAAACATCTTGCCGCCCACCTTGAAGAGCAGGTCATCGCCCCATTGAATCTGCTCTGTCGCACCAGGGAACGACAGGCAGAGCTTTCTTAACTGGTCGATGTCCATCGAATTTCGCCTGCTTGCGGAATTCAGTCGGCCGCGTACCGCCGGAAAAACGAATCCGGCTTCCACTGCGGCTTTGCGGGATCGTTCGCCGTTGAAATCAGCAGGCGCCGAGTGAACTCTTCGTACGTTGCCGCTGCTTGCAGGTCCACCGGCTGGTTCACGTCATCCGAAGGCGCGTGGTAACGGTTCGTCAGCCACTCCTTGAAAACTTTCTGCTCCGGCGTGCCAAGCTCGAAACCCACGTCAACCTTCACCGCCGGCACGCCTTTTTTGATGAAGCTGTACTGGTCGCTGCGAATGAATGCATTGCGGAGCGGTTCCGGGTCGGCGATGGGCTTGATGCCCATCGATTGCGCGATCTTCGCGGCGTTCGTGCCCAGGTCCGATTCTTCAATCCCTTCGATCTTCAGGATTTTTAGGGGCACAATCGGCAGGAACATGTCCACGTTGATGTCGGCAACGATCGATTTTGCCGGCACCGTCGGATGCGCGGCGAAATATTTTGATCCCAGCAGACCTTTTTCTTCCGCAGTCACCAACAGAAAAATCACTGAGCGGCCCAGCTTCTCCGGATGCGGCTTAAGGCTCGCGGCGATGTCCATCACCAGAGCGCTACCCGACCCGTCATCCATCGCGCCGTTGTAAATTTTGTCGCCGTTGATCGGCGCGCCAATCCCGATGTGATCGATGTGCGCGGAGAGCACCACGAATTCGTCCTTCAATGCGGGATCCGAACCCGGCAGCTTGGCCACCAGATTTGCCGATTCCACTTTTGTCGTCAGCATCGTGGCATCGGCCTTCAGCGATGTAACCAACGTAAAATGCGGCAGCGGCTTGCGATCCTTGCCCAGCGCCGCAATTTCCGCGAACGTGTGGCCCGATCGGGCGAACAGGCTCTCCGCCGCGGCCGGATTGAAAATCACACCGAGCTGCTGTCCGGGTGTTTCGTTGAATTCCGCGCCGGCCAGGTCCATCGCCGGGTGATTGCGGTTCACGGAGATCCGCGACCACGGAATGTCCATCGAAGCAGGGTTCATAATCGCCACAACTCCAATCGCTCCCGCAGCTTTTAGAGATTTCCAGCGCTCGACCGCCGTCTGATAGTGCGAAGCAAGAGCCGTCGGGATATCCGAAGGCGAACCTGCCAGGTAAACCACGAGTTTGCCTTTCAAGTCCAATCCGACCAGCTCATCCAGATTTTTTTCCGGGATTTTCAGCCCGTAGCCGGCGAAAACCAGCGGCGCCGTGACCTGGACGGATTCGTGAGTCGCTCTTGCGCTGAAAAATGCGTCGTCCGCGAACGAGAGCGATTTCGTTTCGCCGTTTGCCACCAGCGCAAGTGAAGATTTCGCCTCGTCCACTTCGTATTGCGTGAAGGAAACCGGCTGGTAGAACCCGTCGGTTCCCGCCGGTTCAAGGCCCGCTTTCTTGAACTGTTCCACAGCATAAGCCTGCGCTTTTCGCAGTCCTTCACTGCCGGTGTCGCGCCCTTCCAGCGAATCGTCCGCCAGGTATTTCACGTGCGACCACCAGGAGTTGCCATCAAAGTGGGAAACGCCGGCTTGCTGCGCTGCCGCAGCTATGCCAAGCGCTACGAACAAACCGACGGTGAGAATAGTTTTCACAGGTTTCACCCCAGAAGTAATTTGGAACGCATCGAGAATAGCAAGGAAGCCCGCAGCGAGTCACGCCATTCGGTGTGCTGTTGCAGGCTTCGATGGAAAGTTGAATCAGTGGGGTTGGATCAGGGTAGCCTGGGCGGAAACGCATTGCCAGGTCCCGTCGATCTTTGCCCAGGTATCGACGTATCTTCCGCGCATCGTGGTTGTCTTTCCGGCTTTGTTCCACCTGCCGCGGAAGATTCCAGTGACCACAGCGAACTCGCCATAGGAATGGATGCTTAGGTCTTCGCTGGCCAGTTGCTCCGGCGCCGAAGTGTCGTTCTTCACGTAGCTCAGGAATTGGTCGCGCGTCCGCAGGGTACCGTCGTAATCGACGTAAACCATGGTCGGCGCGAAGATATGCGAGAGCGCCATTGTGTCCTTGGCTTGCTCGGCGCGGTTCCACAGATTCTCGAGCGCCAGAATCTTGCCTTCATCCTCGCTGTATTGCGGCCTTTCCTGCGCGAGCGCGATCCAGCCGAACGCAATCGCAGACACGATCAGCACACACCATTTCCGCATGGGAAGCCCTCCCGGAAAAATAACCCCGGAATGCATACTAACGCGCGCGGGACTTCTGAAAAGAAAGGAGGCGGGCGAGGCTGGCCAAAAAGTTAACAGGAACAGGTTGCATCAACGGGCTCGGGACTTGCCGTTGCAACTGGACGGATTTGCTTTAATTTCCTTTGTCGTAGGGGAATCCTTTGTCCACCCAGTCCGTGGCGAAATCGTTGGCCAGCAGCAGCATGCGGAGTTTCGTAAATCCCATCTCCTGGAGCGCTTTAAACGCTGGCCGGATGTTGGGGCAGCGCTCCATCGGGCAGCATCCGCAATAAATCACCAGATTCGCCGAACGGGGGGTTCCAGCGGCCCATGCAGTCAACTCCTTCAGGCCCTCATCGTTTCCCGCCGTGCCGTGGTATTGCGCGCCCTTGATGTGCGCCGCGCTGTATAACCGCTTGAATCCCACGCAGACGACCGTCGGCGCGGTCTTGGAGTTCGCGAGTTCCTTCACGAGGTCGGCGGGCAGGACGGTCTGGGCTTTCGTCCATGGATCGGAATCGGCACGAATTGAAGGAGCAGTAATCACCGCAAGCGTGCAAGCCGCCACAAGAAGCACCGCGATCCCGGCCGCGCGTCCAAAAGTTTTCGGCAACATCTTGTTGAACCTCCGTTCGCAACCAACGCTCACCATCATTTGTGACGCATCCTCGACTGGCCGCCACGCTCCCTAATGTTTCAAGGAAGCGCGGGTGCGCTGAAGTTTGACCGCTGATGTGCGCAGCGTTTCCGGAACATTTTTGTTCAAGGCCAGCTTTTTCAGGTCGGCGGCATTCAGCACCGGCAGCATGTGCAGGGTGACATCCAGCGGTGTTTTTGGATTGTTGACGAGATTGCGCACCACTACATAATTCTTGCGGAAATTGCGGTTGCCCGCAATCTGACGGAGTGTTTCGTCGGTCAGGTTCGGCATGGCGGCGAACGACTCGACTTCCTGATCGGTCAGGCGCGGCGACTGAAGCACGGAGCGCTGCACCACTTTATTGCTGTCCCGGATCAACGTGCGCCGCGCCTCGGAACTCCCCTTCATCGCAAATTGCACCCGCTGCGCAACGGTCATGCGGCCAATCTGTTGCAGCAACGTCTGCCGCCTGCCGGGGTCAGGCTCCGCTTCGGCGGCCGCATCGGCCAGATGTCCGTGGTCAACATGAGTGCTGCGGAAATCCTCCAGGATCTTCTTCTGTTCGGGAGTGACGAATGCGGAATGTTCGAGCGTCAGCGCAAGATGAGGATTCGCGGTGACGCGATCCAGTTCTTCCAGAAGGTGTTGCACGATGGCGGGCGAGAAATAAGGAACCAAGGGAACCAGGTATTCCGCCGCGCAAAGTTTGTTGGCGGCCATCGCTTCCGCAATCCCCGGCGTGCGCGGGATTTTCTTGGCGACATAGGAAAACAGCGCCGGGACCGCGGTTTCGCGCTTTACGGCTTCGACGAACACTTCCGGCGCGATGGATAGCAGCGCTTCCTGGGCGCGCGTGGAGATTATTTCATCGGGGTCGTCGGAAAGGACGCACAGAATTTCCGCGCGGTCGGCGGCGGAGAGGTGCGCGCCCGCGGTGCAGACAGCGATTTTTCTTTCGCGCGGCGCTCGGCCGTGGCGCAGTTGGTCGAGGACTTCAGGACTGAGAGTTTCCACCGGATGCCTGCCTCAAATTCTTGCTCGTCAGGGTTATTGTACCGGAGGTTCCAGGCGCGCCGGCGGGCGGCATTGCTTCACCGTTCAATTCCAGCAACACCGCGCTGGAGTCAGCGGCGGTCACCAAGAAGTCGGATTTGGCGGAAAAGTGGCGATTCTCGCTGGGTCGGATGGCGTCATCCGGCACCGGATTGCCGTCGGCCTGGACATGTACGTGAGTGATGGCGCTCGCCGAAACGGAGAAATCCAGTGGCAATTCCGCTGCGCGGGACGCGTTGGCTGCCCGAAGGGAACTGCTATTGGAGGCCGGAAGTGGAGAAGCGCTCGCATACATGGATGCGTGTGCCGCGGGCGCTGTGATACTTGCCGCTGGCCTCGGCGCGGAGCGCCTGACAAATCTCCGCCAGCCGTAGATGCCGCCGAAGATAATCGCGGCCAGGAAGAGGAGCACTCCCAGAACCAGCGCCACGGGAACCCACACGGGCGTTGGGGGTATGCGGTCTTCGATTTTCTGCCCGTGCTTCTGCGCCTGTTGCTCTGCGTGCGCGGTGTGCGCCAAGTCGTACTCCGCCAGAAACGCTTCTTCATCCAGGCCGAGGTAGTGGGCGATCGAGCGGACGAATCCGCGGTTAAAGACGCCGCCGGGAAGCTTGTCCCAATCTTCGTTTTCCAGGGCTTCCAGAAAACGAGAGCCGATGCGCGTTGCCTGGGTGATTTCCTCCAGCGGCACCTCGCGCAATTCCCGTTCGCGTTTTAGGCGTTCTCCGAAATTTCCCCTGGCCATGCCCCTATCCGTAGCCTTGAGTCTATCAGTGACGCCAGCGGGGACAAACTCGGCGAACGGAAAAAGCGTCGCGGGCAAGGCGCGGATTTGGCGGACGTGGGGTGACTGGTGATTGGTGACCTGTTCGGCACCCGAGAATGCATAGCGCACAAAGGGCGCGGCACCCCGCGTTTAGAAACGGGTACTTCGGCTAGACTTTGGTTGTGGAACTTATTCTGAAGCTGGTGTGGGGTCTGCTGGCGGGGCTGCGGGAGTATTTTCTTATCGTTGCAGGCTTAGTTGCGGTGCCCTGCATTTTTTTCTTGCTTGTGCTTGCGTTTCGGCTCCTGAAGCCATCCCGGGCGAGACCCGGTGAAGATAAGAATTCATAAGATTGCGAATTCACTCACTTCGATCAGGAACACGCCATGGCAGTTGAGCGGGTGTGTGGGTCTCAAGAATTTGAAGTTTTGTGCCCTGGCAGCCGCCCGGTCTATTGAGAACTTATCTCATAAATGGAGCCCAGATTAGGGAAGAGTGTCCTCAGGGGCTTCTGCCCCTCCTTAGGCGGGCAGGCAGAAAGCCGACGGACCCGCCCGAGGCGGGCGAAAGCCCGATTTTTTGAGGCAGCAAATGTCGGAGCTAAAGGGGAATCCGATTCGGACGATGCGCTCATCCCACCGGATCTTTTTGGCGCGTCGCTTTTACTCCGGTGAGAATCCCGATTCCCAGGAGCACAACTGCCCCAACCGCTATCCAGTGCGCGGGCATGTGCAGCAGGTAGGCGGCATAAATCAGGCCACCGATCACGATCGCGAATCCGAGTGAATAAAGACCAAATGACATAGCATCCCCAAGCCCCAAGTTAGTTCATTCCGTGAAATGCTTCTGTACGGAAAGACACACATTCGGGTATTGGAACCATGGGGGCGCCAGTCGGCCATCTACCGCACGGATTGGGGCAGGTGGAAGAAAAGTCAAAACCCGCCCTCCTGAGGCTGGCCCACCAGAGGCGGGCAAGCGCAAACGGCGCGCACCCTTAAAACCCGAAGGCCCTTCGGCAAGCTCAGGGGTAAACGTGCGGCACCCAGTAACCTTCAGGATGGCGAGATGGGAACGCCTGTACCACGGGTGGCTTGCGCGGGATTTTGCCCCGCGCCTATACTGACCGGGAACGGCAGGTACAGGTGTCAAAGCGTGGTGCCCCAATGGGGCATCAAAGCTGGAGTGTTTCATACCACCCGGAGAAACCGACTTCCGTGAGCGTTGAGGAAATCAAACAGTTCCCGAGCGTCGATCGCCGCCGAAATCCGGGTGTTCCCTCGGAGCAGCGCGAAGCGGGGGAAGTCGCCGTGTTCCAGGAGTTGGGGAAGGCGCTCACTTCTTCCCTGCAACTCGACCAGGTTTTGCGGACCATCATGGAGAAGATTGACGAATTCCTGCGGCCGGACAACTGGTCTTTGCTGCTTCTGGATGAACCAAAGCAGGAATTGTATTTTGAGCTAGCGGTGGGCAAGGCTTCGCAGGCGCTGAAAGATGTGCGCGTCAAGGTGGGGCAGGGAATCGCCGGATGGGTGGCGCAGCACGGCGAAATAGTGATTGTGCCGGACACGTCGAAGGACACGCGGTTTTTCGGCAAAGTGGACGAGAAGACGAAGATGGAAACGCGGTCGATTGTGGCGGTGCCGGTGAAATTCCGCGACACCTGCCTGGGAGTGATCGAGCTGATCAATTGCGTTGGGCCGGATGGATTTGACCCGCGAGACCTGAAATTGCTGGAAGCGCTCTCTGACTTCGCGGCGATTGCGCTGGAAAACGCGCGGCACGTGAAGCGCATTCATGAGCTGACGATCAAGGACGACTGCACGTCGCTTTACAATGCGCGGCACATGGGATTCATCCTGGACACGGAGATTTACCGCTCGCAGCGCTACAACTATGAATTTTCGATCGTGTTCATCGACTTGGATCATTTCAAGCAGGTGAACGACACGCACGGCCACCTGGTGGGTTCGCGGCTTCTGGCGGAGATCGGCGAAGCGTTGAAGACCAATTGCCGGCTGATTGATTTCGCGTTCCGGTATGGCGGCGACGAGTTTGTGCTACTGCTGCCGCAGACATCCAAGGAAAATGCCATCAACGTGGCGCGCCGGCTGCACAAGCTGATTCGGGAAAACATCTGGCTGAAAGCGGAAGGCTTGAACATCCGGCTGACGCCCAGCCTGGGATTGGCGGCGTATCCCGCGGATTCGAAGACGAAAGAAGGCCTGCTGCATCTGGCGGACGAGGCCATGTACCTGGTGAAAAACACGGACCGTGACCGGGTTGCGGCGGCCAACATGGGCATCCTGCCGATGGAAGGACCCGTGGCAGGAGAAGCGGTGGGCTGAAATTCCGGCGTTCCGCGCGGCGTCTATACACTCCCCTGAAATTCTGATTAACTGAAAATATGAAGCGACGCGACGCGTCCCGATACGCCCGGTGGTCCGCCCTGCTGGCGTTCGTGCTTGCCGGGATCACCGGCGGGATTTATGTGCAGCGCCTGTGGGTTGCGCACCGCGAAAAGCAAAATGCTCCGGCGCCGCTGCCGCAGAACGAAGAGAAACAGTTCACCACGCTGCATTTCAAGAAGGTGGAGGGCGACCGGACGATTTTCGACCTGGAAGCGTCGAAGTCGACGGATTTGAGAGGGCAGGACATCAGCCTGCTGGAAGACGTCAAGATCAAAGTGTTTGGGAAAAATGGGGATCGCAATGACGTGATCCACACGCAGAGCTGCCGTTACGCGAAGACGGACGGCAGCATTCAGTGCGACGGGAAGGTGCAATTCGAGCTGCAAAGCGCCGAAGATGCGGCGCGCCTGGCCGCGAATGCTGCTGGCACGCCGAACATCATTCACATTGATACGACTGGCGTGACGTTTGAGCGCGCCACCGGACGGGCACAGACGGTGCAGCCGGTGAAGTTTTCGTTTCCGAATGGCAGCGGCGACGGGGTGGGAGCTGTCTATCAATCCGAAGCGGGGCAACTGCGGCTGATTCGGGAGGTGCATATCCAGATTCAGCCCGCGGCCGATACCACCCCGAAAAAAGGGACTACGCTGCCGGCGCAGGTGGAGATGAGCGGCAGCAGCATGGAGATTGATAAGGTTGGGCGGACCGTGGAGCTTCTGGGTCCGGCGACCGCGGTGAGTTCCGGCGAGCAAGTTACCGCCGGGAAATTTACGCTTCTGCTGGACGCGGAGTTCCATGCGCAGGCACTGGTCGCCGCGCCCGGCTCGCTGAACCAGCAGCCAGAGGTGATGAATCGCGGCTCGAAAGGTGATTCGACGCTGCACGCGGACAAGCTGACCGCGCATCTTTCACCGCAAGGATGGACGAGCCGCATCGTGGCGGAAGGCAAGGTGCAGGGAACATCGCCGAGCGGCAATCTGGAGGCGGAAACGGGTGAGATGGCGATGTGGCCGGTGGTGAACCAGGCGAAGCTGCTGACCTTGCGCGGGAATGTGCATGTGAACGCGCGCGATCCCAAGACGGGAATGACGCGCAGCTTGACGAGCAACGCAGTGCAGCTTGCGTTTGCGGGCGGCAAGGCGGGCCAGCCCAATCGCGTGCAGCACGCGGAAACACTGGAGCGCGGCGCGATGGAGTGGCTGGATGCGGCGGCGGTGCGCTCCAAGCTGGCGGCGGACAAGCTGGCGCTGGATTTTGGAGCGCAGGGCAAGCCGCAACTCTTGAACGCCACGGGCGCGGTGCAATCGCAGCGCGAAATGCCGGGCCGCCCCGTGCAGGCAGCAAGCTCCGCAACCGGCGTGGCGCAGCTTTCACCAGCGGGCGACTGGTCGCAGATCACGCTGCGGGGAAATGTGCGGCTGCAGGAGGCGGATCGCAACGCGGAAGCGCAACAAGCGGTGTTTGCTCGCGCGGCGCAGACTACGGTGCTGACGGGGCAGGCGATGGTGCGCGACGCGGGAAGCGAAACGCACGCGCCGAAGATCACGTTCTTCCAGTCCACGGGCGAGATCGAAGCCGAGGGGCCGGTGCGTTCGACGGACTTTGCTTCGAAGTCTTCGTCATTGCAGATGAGTTCCGTGCCGGCGAATCTTTCCGCCGACCACATGCGCGCGAATTCGAAGACGGGTCGCGCGCTCTACACCGGGCACGCGCGGTTGTGGCAGGGGGCGTCGGTACTGGAGGCGGAGACGATTGAACTTCTTCGGCCTTCGCACGTCCTGAACGCCACGGGCAATGTGCGAGCGGTTTTTCCGCAGGCTCCGCAGCCCGGCGCGAATGCAGGCGCGGCACCGGTGTGGCATATATCGTCGGGATTGCTGACGTATTGGGACGCAGAGAACCGCGCGCATCTCGAAAAGGATGTGTTTGTGCAATCGGCGGACCAGAAGATGCGGGCGCCGCAACTGGAATTATTCTTCACGCGAACCGGGGCGGACAAGCAGGGGAACGGCGGGACGTCGCAAATCAGCCGGGCGGTGGGGACCGGCGGCGTGGTTGTGGAGCAGGGCGACCGCCGGGGCACGGCCGAGCGCGGCCTGTACACCGCGGCGGAGGAAAAATTCGTTCTGACTGGCGGAACTCCGACGCTTTTCGATCCTGTGGAAGGCACTACAACGGGGCGTGAATTGACCTTCTATAGAGCGGATGATACCATCGTCGTGGATTCGGGAAACGGCTTGCGTACACTTACGAAGCATCGAGTCCAAAGATAGGGGACCGCCCAGCGATCCCGCGTGAAGCGGAATGCCCACACTCCATGGCGTCGATCTCAGTAAGTCCTACCGCGGACGCAAAGTCGTTGACAACGTAGAACTGGAAATTGCTCAAGGCGAAGTAGTTGGCCTATTGGGGCCAAACGGCGCGGGCAAGACGACTACCTTTTACATGATTGTGGGGCTGGCGCGGCCGGATTCCGGACGGGTGCTCCTCAACGACGAAGAAATCACGGACCTCCCCATGTTTCAGAGAGCGCGCAGCGGCATCAGTTACCTACCCCAGGAGCCTTCGGTTTTTCGGCAGCTCACCACGGAAGACAATCTTTTGGCGATTCTGGAGACCCTGCCGCTGACTCCCGAGCAGCAGCGCGACCGCCTGGAAGAGCTGCTGGCGCAGATGGGCCTGGAAACCGTGCGGCACAGCAAGGCCTATATGCTCTCCGGGGGGGAGCGGCGGCGGCTGGAGATTGCGCGATCTTTGACGCTGCAACCGGCATTCATCCTGCTGGACGAGCCCTTTTCGGGCATTGACCCGCTGACGGTGAAGGACTTACAGGATTTGATACGGGAATTGAGCCGCTCTGGAATTGGTATCCTGATCACCGACCACAACGTCCGGGAAACTCTCACCGTAACCGACCGCGCCTACATCGTGAATCATGGGAAAATCATGAAGAAAGGCACACCGCAGGAGTTGAGCAACGATCCGGAAGTCCGGCGTGTCTACCTTGGAGACAACTTCCGCCTGAATTAGGTCTATCCTATAGGACAGAGCAAGCAAACCATGGCCTGGCAAGGACTCAAACTTAACCTCAGGGTGACGCAGAAGCAGATTCTGACGCCGGGCCTTGTGCAGATGGTCAGTGTGCTGGCGCTGAATCGCCTGGAACTTCGCGAGATGATCAACCAGGAGATGATCGCCAATCCGGTTCTGGAAGAACTTTCGGAAGAGCCCACGGTCACCGACAACTACAGCGACGAGACGTTCCTGAAAGCGGAGACCGAGAAAGTTCCCGAGAAGAAAGAAGCCAATCCGTTTGACGAGTTTGATGTCGGGAGCTTCTTTAACCAGTATTTGGACACCGGCGGAGACGGCGGGCAATCGCAGGAGCGTGAAGTCAGCGAGCGGCCGTCGTTCGAAAAGTTTCTTTCCTCTCCCGCTGGCCTGACCGACCATCTCAACTGGCAACTCAGCGTGACCATCTGCAATGATGCCGTGCGCGAAATCGTGGAAAACATTATTGGGAACCTGGATGAGAACGGATACCTGACCGCTTCGAACGAGGAATTGGCGCAGGACGGGAAGTATTCGCAGGACGACATTGAGGACGCCGTTGCCGTGGTGCAGGATTTTGATCCGATTGGCGTTGGCGCGCACGATTTGCGGGAATGCCTGCTGCTGCAGATCAAGGCATTCGATCCGCAGAACACGCTTGCGCAGCAGGTCGTGTCTGAGTATTTGAAGCAGGTGCAATCGAACCAGTTGAAGGAAATTGCGCGCGCGCTGAACCGCCCGACGGATATCGTGAAGCACGCCATCGACGCCATCAAGAAACTCGATCCGCGCCCGGGGCTGCGCTACAACAAGACGGAACCCCGGCTGGTTGAGCCGGATGTGTACTTCCGCAAAGTGGATGATGCCTGGCAGGTCTTCCTGAACGAAGACGACATGCCGCAGCTACGGCTGAGCCCGACCTATCGCCGGCTGCTGGTCCGCGACGCTGCCGATAAGGAAGTGCGAAATTACGTGAAAGAGCGCTTCACCGCGGCGATTCAGTTGATGAAAAATATCGAGCAGCGGAAGCACACGATTTTGCGGGTATGCCAATCCATCATCGCGCGGCAGCCGGAATTTCTGGACAAGGGGCAGGACGAGCTGAAGCCGATGATGATCAAGGAAGTTGCCGAGGAAGTCGGTGTGCATCCCTCCACGGTCAGCCGCGCCGTTGCCAACAAATACGCGCACACGCCGCAGGGCGTGATCGAGCTGCGGTCGTTTTTCAGCGAATCGGTGAATGGGCCGGAGGGCAGCGGGATGTCGCTGCTGACGCTGAAGCGGCTGGTGAAGAAAATGATTGACGAGGAAACGCCGACGAAGCCGCTGACCGACGACCAGATTGCGAAGAAATTGGAAGAAACGGGCATTCAGGTGACGCGGCGCACGGTCGCCAAATATCGCGAGGACATGCGCATTCCCAGCACCCACCAGCGCCGGGTCAAAGGCTAGGCCTTTGCCATCGTGAAGCGCTCCGCCCGCAAACCCCGCCCCCGCCAGGCTACCGGCCGCCAACTTGTCATCCTTACCGGTCTTTCAGGCTCCGGGAAAAGCACGGTCCTCCGGGCGTTTGAGGACATGGGCTACTACTGCGTGGACAATCTGCCGGTTGAGCTGATTCCGATTTTTGCGGAGCTGCATGCGGCGGGCGAAGGCGATTTCGCGCGCGCCGCGCTGCTGGTGGACGCGCGCGAGGGACAGCAGCTGGAGAAGCTGCCCGGATTGCTGCGGCACCTGCGGCAGGAGCATCCCATCATTTTGGTGTTTATCGAGGCGCATGAAGACGCGCTGCTGCGGCGTTACAGTGAGACACGGCGCCCGCACCCGCTGGGGCGCGATTTTTCGGTGAAGGAAAACCTGGAGCACGAGCGCGCGCTGATGGAGCCAATCCGGAAGCTGGCGGACGTCGTGATTGATACTTCGCAGTTCAACGTGCACGAGCTGCGGCATTTCGTCGACGAGCGCTTCCGCTCGGAAAGCAAGCGCCCGCTGCTGGTTTCGCTGGTGAGTTTCGGCTACAAGTACGGCGTGCCGACGGACGCCGACCTGATGTTCGACGTGAGGTTTCTGCCCAATCCGCATTTTGTGCCGAAGCTGCGCGCGTTTAACGGCAAAGATCCGAAGGTACGGAGATACATCCAGTCGTTTCCGCAGACCGGGGAATTTCTGCGGCGGATGCAGGGCCTGCTCACCTACCTGATTCCGCACTACATTGAAGAGGGGAAAAGCTACCTCACGATCGCGTTCGGCTGCACCGGCGGAAAGCACCGCTCGGTGATGATGGCCGAATGGCTGAAGAAGGCCCTTGAGAAGCACAAGTTCGCAACGCGCGTCACCCACCGCGACATTGATAAGTAGCTCGCTTACCTTAATCTGAAGCCCGCAGGACAACCTTTTTGATAGTGGGTCAGTGTCCGATTGCCGCGTTAGAAAGAAGTTAGGCCCGTTTGGTTGACGGGCTGAAGCCGGCCTCCACACACAAATCCGCTTACCATGCTTACGGTTGGACCGCCGGGCCGTCTCTCATGGACGGGAGGTTCGAGATGAGCTTGCATGCGGCAAAGATCAATCTTTTGACAGCGCTGGTCCTTGGTCTTGGCGTTACTGCGGCAGGGCGAATATCCTCCAACAATGCGGGCGTACTGAGTGCGAGCCGGCAAGAGATTCCTCCAGCGGCGTCCCCTACATCCCCGTCCGCGCCCTCGGAATCGCCGAATTTAGCGCGGTTACGCGACGAAATCAAAATCGTGGAGGGTTTATTGTCGGCTTCGCCACGGTCAGGCCTTGCCGACCGCGGTGCTGCGCTCTATATTCTGGCGGACCGTTACCTTCAGCTTGGTGATCGTGTAAAAGCGCTCGCACTGCTGCAAGAGTGCATGGCGCTTGATGAAGGTTTCGATCCCACGGGCGACCCCGAATTTGCTTCGCTGAAAAACGATACGGCTTTTCGCCAACTCGCCGAACAGATGCGTCAAAGGTATCCTTCCGTGCATCGGGCGCATGTTGCGTTCACCTTGGCGCAAAAAGATTTGTTTCCGGAAGGTTTGGCAGTGGATACCACAAAACGGATGTTCTACATGAGCAACATGCACCTCAAGAAGATCGTCAAGATTACGGAGACAGGCGAAGTGGCGGACTTTGTCAGCCCCGGTCTGTATGACCTCATGCTGGTCCTCGGCGTGCATGTGGATCCTGTAGACCATAGCGTCTGGTGCGCGACCTATCCCGGCGAGAAGAATCGCTCTGAGATTGTCCACTTCGATGAGCACGGCCAACTAATAGAAAGGTACACGCCTCCGGGAACTGGGCCGCACTCGCTGAACGACCTGGTGCTGCGCGATACGCGAGAGATCTACATGACGGACACCCGAGGAAATCGCGTGTATCGCTTCGACCGAACGTTGCATGGCTTTACGGAGCCGAAATTGTCGCGCCCGGTCTTCTGGCCCAATGGGATCACGATCTCCGGCGATGGCTACGTGCTTTATATTGCGGACCTGTTGGGTGTCGTGCGACTGGACCTGAAAACAAACCAGTCGGGGGACGTGGTTCCTGCGCCCCACGATACGCTAGCCGGAATCGACGGATTGTATTGGTACGGCGGCAGCTTCGTGGGCGTGCAGTATGGCACTGGTGCGAATCGCGTGATGCGTTGGAACCTCTCGCCCGACGGGCAGCGCGTCACGTCCAGCGAAGTGCTGGAGCGTGGAACGGAGTTGGTTAAGAATCCAACGACAGGAGCCATTCTCGACGGGCAGTTCTACTTCATTGCCGATACGGGAATCGATAACCTAGATAGTGACGGCAAAATTGTCGATAAGACCAAGCTCGACGAGCCGCTACACATCGCGGTTGTGCCTTTGAAATAGGAAGTCCTAAGTAGCACAGGAAAATCGCTTCGGCCCGTCGAACAACCTTGGCATCGATCGGTAACTCCTGGTAAGTCGTAGTCGGAAACTGATTCACTACCAACTTTCCCCCAAAACTTGACACGCTGCGTGCTGCCGCATAGCGTACAGAGTGGGTGTTCCGTGAATTTGCCAGGAGCAGGGGAGTGGGTTCCTTTCTGTCGCCACAACTGAAACGACTGTTGAGCTACGCCGCGCCTTATCGCTTCTCGATGGGCCTGGGTGTGGCGCTGCTGCTGGTTGTGGGCGTGGCGGAGGCGGTGATCGGCTTGATGATCAAGCCGATCATTGACCGGGTGCTGAACCCCGCGGCGCCGGATTCCAACGTGATTTTGTACAGCATTCCCCACGGGCCATCGCTGTATCTGAACCACCTTTTTCCGCACAGCATTCATAACGTCTGGGCAGTTGTTTCCATTTCGCTGCTGGTGGTGTTCGCGGTCAAGTCGCTGGCGGAGTTTGGCGGAAGCACCATCGTGCAGTTCGTCGGGCTTCGCGCGCTGACCGATTTACGGAACGAAGTGTACGCAAAAATCATCCGCCAGCCGATTGGGTTCTTTCAGCAGCAACCGACGGGGCGGGTCATGTCCGCGGTGATCAACGACGTGGAGCGCGCGCGCCCCGCGCTTTCCGAATATCTCGCCGAAGTTTTCCGCCAGACTTTTTCCTTCTTCGCGTTTCTCTCTGTTCTCTTCTACGTGGACTGGAGGATGACGCTTGGCTGCGGCATTTTTCTGCCGCTGGTGGTCTGGCCCATCGGCAAGCTGGGGCGGCGCATCCGGCATTCCGTGGAAAGCAGCCAGAGCAAGCTCGGCGAACTGAACCAGATTCTGCAGGAAACCGTGGCCGGCAACCGCGTGGTGAAAGCGTTCGGGATGGAGGATTTCGAAATCGGAAAGTTTCGCGCCGCCGCGAGACGCCTGCTGAGCGAAACGATGCGCTGGGTGCGCACACAAGTGGTCAGTTCGCCGCTGATGGATTTGCTGCTGCCGGTGGTTATCTCGCTGTTGCTGCTCTATGCCCGCGACAAAATCCGCCACGAGCAACTGACTATCGGCTTGTTCTTCACCTTTGTTTACGCACTCTTCAAGTCCTACGAGCCTGTGAAACGCATGGGGGCCGTTTACCAGCAGTTTCAGCAGGCCCAGGGCGCTACCGCACAGGTCTTTGCGTATCTGGACATGAAGGAAGAGGAACGCGACGCGCCGGATGCGATCGAACTGCCGGCTTTTTCGAGCGAAATCGAATTCGACAATGTCAGTTTTTCGTATGACACCGCCCCCGTGCTCCGCGACATTGGCTTCTCGGCGCGCAAAGGACAACTGGTCGCGTTTGTCGGCTCGAGCGGTGCCGGGAAAACCACGCTGGTGAATCTTATCCCGCGCTTATATGAAGTCACCGGCGGGGCGATTCGCGTGGATGGCGTGGATGTCCGCAAAGTGACGCTGCGTTCGCTGCGCGGGCAGATCGCCATGGTCACGCAAGAAAACATTCTTTTCTACGACACGGTGTGGAATAACATCTGCTACGGCCAACCCAATGTGAGCCGCGAGCGCGTGGTGCAGGCGGCGCAGGCGGCGCTGGCGCACGATTTCATCCAGGAACTTCCGCAGGGTTACGACACGCTGATTGGCGAGCGCGGCACGCGGCTGAGCGGCGGCCAGCGGCAGCGTATCGCGATTGCGCGGGCGATTCTGAAGGATTCGCCCATCCTTATCCTGGACGAAGCGACTTCCGAGCTCGACTCCGAATCCGAACTCTACGTTCAGAAGGCGCTGAGCAACCTGATGGTCGGGCGAACCACGTTTGTGATCGCGCACCGCTTGGGAACTATCCGCAAAGCCGATAAAATTCTAGTGCTGGAGGATGGGCAGATTCGCGAAAGCGGAACGCATGCCGAACTGCTGGCCAGGGGCGGAAGCTACGCGCGGCTGCATGACTTGCAGTTCGCCGATCAGGATGCAGTCACCCCGGCAGGCGCGCCGTCCACCGAGCCGATGAAATCGAGCAATCCCACATGACCGCAAACACCGGAACCGAAGCACGACACGAAGTCCCCGCGAAACTTGAATGCCGCTCCATGACGGGCTACGCCATGGTGCGCGGAGAACACGTCGGATGGGCGATTCGCATCAGCGTGAAAAGCGTGAATCACCGCTTTCTGGACATCAAGCTGCGGATGCCGGATTCGCTGGAGCCGTACGAGCTGCGGCTGCGGCAGGCGGTGAAAAATCGGATTCATCGCGGGCACATTGATATTCATGTGAACGTCGAACCCGGCGAAGCGGCGCCTGTGCACGTAAATCGCGAACTGCTGCAGGCGTATCTGCGGGCGGCGGATGAACTTCGCCAGCAGACAGGCGCGAAATCCGAGCTGGATCTGGTTTCGCTGCTGCGCTTGCCTGGGGTGATCGGCGGGCTGGCACCCACGCTTCCGGATTCGGATGAAGAGCAGGAAGCGCTGGGGAAAGTGCTGGAGTCCCTGCTGGCCGACGCGGTTTCGAAAATGGACGAGATGCGCCGCACGGAAGGGCGCCATTTGACGGAAGAGCTTCGCGCGCGGCTGGTGCGCATTTCGGAACAGACGGAACAGGTTCGCGGACTGGTGGAGACGCTGCGGCCGGCTTTTGCGCGGCGGCTGGAATCGCGGCTGAAGGATCTGCTTAGCGGGGCACAAGTGGATTCCGCGCGGCTGGCGCAGGAAGCGGCGCTGCTGGCCGAGCGCAGCGACATCAGCGAAGAGCTCGACCGGCTGCGGAGCCACCTGCAGCAATTCACCAAACTGCTCGATGGCGCGGGGGAACTCGGAAAGAAACTGGATTTCCTGCTGCAGGAAATGCATCGCGAGGCCAACACCATGCTTTCGAAGACGCCGGGCGTGGAGAGCGAGGCGCTGGCCATCACCGGGTTGTCGCTGGAAATCAAATCGGAGATCGAAAAATTGCGCGAACAGGTCCAGAACATCGAATGAGCCAGATTATCGGAGTTCAGCCGCTGGTTCTGATTTTTTCCGGGCCTTCGGGCTCCGGCAAATCAACGTTGGTGCAGAGAGTTCTGGAGCTTCCCGGCACGATGCCCTCAGTGTCATGTACCACCCGGCCACGCCGGGCGACTGAGGCCAGCGGAAAATGTTATGATTTCGTTACGTCGGAGCAGTTCGACGCCATGGTCGCCCGGGGCGAGTTTCTCGAGTACGCGCGCGTCTTCGGCAAGCATTCCTATGGCACGCCCAAGAAGTGGCTCGATGAATCCCGCAGCAAAGGACTCGACCTTGTCCTGGAGATTGACGTCCAGGGCGCCTCGCAGGTGAAGGAGAAGTTGCCGGAGTCGGTGGCAATCTTTATACTTCCTCCCTCGCGGCAGGAGCTGGAGCGAAGGCTGCGAAGCCGCGGTATGGATGCCGACGATGAAATCGCGCGGCGGCTGGCGAAGGCCAAGGGCGAGATCGAGTTGGCTGAAAAGTTTTACGATTTTTGTGTGGTGAACGACGACGTGGAACGCGCGGGAAGAGAAGCACAGGCCATTGTGACGGCGCTGCGCTGCTCGAGCCTGCGGCGCCGCGAAGTGGTGAAGCAAGTTCTGGGATCATTTGGAGGGTAAAACACTCATGACCGTGCAAACCAAAGCTCCCGAAAGCCAGTTTGCGTATGTTGTCCTTGCAGCGCGTCGCGCCCGTCAGATTATGGCTGGCGCCCCGCCGATGCTGGAGAACCCGCGCACGCAAAAGGCCACGCGAATTGCGTGTGACGAAGTGAACCACGGATTGATCGAATACGATTTCACTGAGGCGTTTCCCAGTGAAGAGGAAAGGGAGAACGCGAAGCGGCGCAAGTAGAGCGCCCGCGAGGCCTCCATGCGCATCACCCTCGGCGTTACCGGCGGAGTTGCGGCTTACAAGTCCGCGGAACTGGTTCGCCGCCTGCAGACCGAGGGGCACACCGTGCAGGTGGTGATGACGCGCGCCGCGCGCGAGTTCATCACGCCGCTTACCTTCGCCGCGCTCAGCGGGCAAAAAGTGATCACCGATCTCTTTACGGGTGGGGATTCCGGCGACGCGAATCTGGAATCCGCGATTGAGCATATTGCTGTGGCGCAGCGGACGGATTTGCTGCTGGTGGCTCCGGCGACAGCGGATACGCTGGCGAAATTTGCGCGCGGGCTGGCCGACGATTTTCTTTCCACGCTTTACCTCGCTTCGACGGCGCCTGTTGTGCTGGCGCCGGCCATGAACGTCAACATGTGGCAGCATCCCGCCACGCAGGAAAACCTTGCGGCGTTGCGGAAGCGCGGCGTACGGATTGTGGAGCCGGGTGAAGGGTATCTGGCTTGCGGAATGACGGGGCCGGGGCGGCTGGCTGCGCAGGAAGAGATTTTGAAAGCTGTGCGTGAGATTGTGGAGGCGCAGCAGGATTTGGCGGGGGAGACGGTGCTGGTGACGGCCGGACCGACTTGCGAAGATCTCGATCCCGTTCGATTCATTAGCAATCGTTCTTCGGGGAAAATGGGCTACGCTGTGGCTGAGGCTGCGGCGCGGCGTGGCGCGAAAGTGGTTTTGATTACTGGGCCGACGGCGCTGGAGACTCCGGAGGGCGTGGAGCGGGTTGACGTTCGCACGGCCGAGGAGATGCTGCGGGCGGTACAGGCGCGGTTTTCGCCGGCTACGATTGGGATTTTTGCGGCGGCGGTTGCGGATTATCGTCCCGCGGAGCAGGCGATGGCGAAGATCAAGCGGACGAAAGAACCGCTGACCATTCGGCTGGAGCCGAATCCGGATATTCTCGCCACGGTAGCGAAAGAGAAGGGCGACCGCTTGGTGGTGGGCTTTGCCGCGGAGACGGAGCGCGTCGCCGAAAATGCGCGCAAGAAATTGACGCAGAAGAATGCGGATTTGATTGTGGCGAACGACGTGAGCGCTGAAGGCGCCGGGTTTGATGTGGACACCAACATTGTCACGATTTTTTCGCGCGATTCCCGCGATCTGCCGCTGCCGCGCCTGACGAAGCCGGAAGTGGCACAGCGGATTCTCGATGAAGTATTGCGGCTACGCGGCGCCTTGCGCAGCAAACCGGCTACCCACCGCGCCGGCGACTGAACCCATCATGCCCGAACGTTTCCCCGCATCGCTGCAGCAGAAAATCGAAGACCGCCTCCGCTACTACGAGGACCTCGGCATTCGTTTGTTCTACACCGACCGTGGCCCTGGCGGCACAAGCCCTGCGGTTTCGGAAGCGGTTGCTTCCGAGCCTTCACCCACCCGCGTTTTTGAGGAGATCGCATTGCCCAAACCAGCGCCAAAGCCCGCGCCAGTGAAAGCTCCGCCTGTTACGGCGCATCCCCCATCGATCGTGCCGGCCGGCGGGCCGTCGCTCTTCGAATCGACGGACAAGGTGAAGGACGACACGCTGCTGAAGATTCGCGAAGACCTGGGCGAGTGCACGCGCTGCAAGCTGCACAAGGGCCGCAACAAAATTGTGTTTGGCGACGGCAATCCCAAGGCGCAGCTTGTTTTCGTTGGCGAGGGCCCCGGCGCCGATGAAGACATGCAGGGCTTGCCGTTCGTCGGGCGCGCGGGAAAACTCCTGACGCAAATGATTGAAGCGATGGGTTTGCAGCGGAGCGATGTCTACATTTGCAACGTGGTGAAATGCCGGCCACCGGAAAATCGTGCGCCGGAACCAGACGAGGTTGCCGCCTGCTCGCCGTTCCTGATGCGGCAGATTGACTCGATTCATCCCAAAGTGATCGTGTGCCTCGGCGCCACCGCCGCCAAGACGATTCTCAACACCACGCGGGGCATCTCGCAATTTCGCGGCGAGTGGCTGGAATGGCGCGGCTACAAGCTGATGGCCACGTATCATCCGGCGTATCTTTTGCGGAATCCGCCCGCGAAGGCCGACGTGTGGAAAGATCTTCAGAAGGTTATGGCCGAGCTCGGCCTGCAGTTGCCCAAGAAATCCAAGTCCTGAAAATTAGCCATGGGAATTCTTCTTGGCCTGGTGACCGCGCTGAGTTGGGGATCCGCTGATCTGTTCGCGCGATTTGCCACGCGCCGGATCGGCACTTTCCGCACGATGCTGTACATGCAGATGTGCGGATTTTGTCTATTGACCCTGGTGATGCCGCGGCTCGGCGGCTGGGGGCATCTCTTTGACGGATCGGGCTGGCAGCCGTGGGCGTGGGGCATTCTTGCGGGGGTGCTGAACACTTCCTCGACGTTGGCGCTCTATCGCTCGTTTGAAATCGGCAAGCTGTCGATCGTTGCGCCGATTTCGGCGTGTTATCCGGTGCTCACGATGCTGCTCTCCGCGCTGACGGGCGAGCGGCTCACGCCGTTGCGGTTATTCGGGCTGGTGCTGACTATTGTTGGGGTGATTCTTGTTGCGCGCGGCGAGCAAGCGTCCGAAGATGCGAATCTCATTGATGAGAAGACGCAGCCCACGAAAAGACAACTCGGAGTGGGCTGGGCTCTTTTTTCTGCGTTTGGATTTGGCATCATGTTCTGGTTGCTCGGACTGAGAGTGGTCCCGCTGCTCGGTGGCTCGCCTTCGGTTTGGGTGATACGACTGACCAGTGTTGCGGCCACGGCGCTGGTGATGCTGGTGGCGAGGCAATCGACGGCGCTTCCGCTGCGGCGGGATGCGCCGTTGCTCTTGGGAGTGGGCTTGCTCGACACCAGTGCGTACGTTTTCAATAACTACGGCATGCTGCATGAACAGACTTCGGTGGTCAGCGTGTTGGCCTCGCTTTACGGGGCGGTGACGGTTGCGCTGGCCGCGGCATTCTTGCGCGAAAAGGTTTCGGCGTCCCAGTGGCTCGGCATCGTCGCTATTTTCATTGGGATCATTCTGATCAGCCGGTGAAGAGTTGCTTTGGCTGGTGATTTTTTCCGTTCCTCGCCCTACTGCTACACTACACACGGCATGTCCGCTTCCTTCTGCAACGTCGCGCTTCCGGTTCCGCTTCGCAACACGTTTACGTATTCCATACCGGAAGCATTGCGCGCTCAGGCGCAGCCTGGTTCTCGCGTGCTGGTACCCTTTCGCAAGAAATCTCTGGTCGGCGTAGTCGTCGAGCTTGTCGAAACGCCGCCGGCGGATACGAAAATCCGTGAGGTTGCGAAAGTTCTCGACCTGGTTCCGGCGCTTACGCCGAAACTCATTGAACTCGCCCACTGGATCGCGGGCTACTATCTGGCTCCCATCGGCGAGGTGTTTCGCGCGATGCTGCCGCCGGTTACGGAATTGACTTCCCGGCGGCAGATTGTATTGACCGATGCCGGAAAGACTCTTGCCACAGATCTGCAGCAAGGGAAATTTCTCACGGAACTGTCGGGGAGCGAGGCGGAATTTCTGCAAAAGCTCCTCGGGAAAAAAGGCGTCTTGCAATTCACTTCGTATCCGAAGCTCGGGATCGAAGTGGACTCTCTGCAGAGGCTCCAGCGGCGCGGCTACGTGCAAATCCAAGAGACCGTGCAGGGGCGCAAGCGCAAAGTCCACAACGTAATTGCTTGGAAGGGCGGGGAAGCTGCCTCAAAGAAACCACTGGGCGAAAAAGAAGAACGCATCCGCGCCTTGCTCGAAACGGAGCGTGGGCCCCTACCTCTGCCGCAGTTGTTGAAGCTCGCCGGCGTTTCGCGCGCACTGATCGAACGCATGCTGCGCGATGGGATGCTGGAAAGTTGGGAAGAACCCATCGATCCAGCGGAGGACCCCTTCGATGTTGGCTATTCGCCGCCGGCGCATTCGCTGAACGAATCGCAGGAGCGCGCTTTCGGCTCCATCCGCGCGCGATTTGAGCTGGGCGAATTCGGCGTGCAACTGATTCACGGCGTCACTGGCAGCGGGAAAACCGAGGTGTATCTCCGCAGCATGCAGGAGACGCTGGCGCGTGGGAAGACCGCAATCGTTCTTGTCCCTGAAATTGCGCTTACGCTGTGGATTGGGCGCCAGTGCCGCGCCTGGTTTGGCGCGCATTTTGAGGGCGTCGCCGTATTGCATTCCGCACTGAGCGACGTGGAGCGCGCGCGCGAGTGGTGGCGCGTTCGAAACGGCCAGGCGCGCGTAGTGGTTGGCACGCGCTCGGCAGTTTTCGCGCCGCTTGAAAATCTAGGACTGGTGATCGTGGATGAAGAACAGGAAAATAGTTTCAAGCAGGAAGAGACGCCGCGGTATCACGGCCGAGACGTGGCCATCGTCCGCGCAAAATTAGAAAACGCCGTCGCGCTGCTAGGGTCCGCGACACCGGCGCTCGAGACCTATCACAACGCGAGTAGCGGCAAATACGAGCTTTTGACGATGGCTTCGCGGGTGGAAAACCGTTCGCTCGCGGCGGTGGAGATTGTCGATCTGCGCACGGAATTCCAGCAGACCCACCAGACCAGCCCCATTTCGAAGGTTCTGCACAACGGCATCGCCGAGTGCCTTTCGTTCAATACACAGGCGCTTATTTTGATCAACCGCCGTGGCTACTCCTGGTCGGTGCTGTGCCGGAGCTGTGGCGCTTCCGTGCAATGCGCCAACTGCAGCATTTCGATGACGTATCACAAGAGCCGCAACCGCCTGGAATGCCACTATTGCGGGTTCGTACAGGCGGTGCCGAAGACTTGCCCGAAGTGCGATTCGAAGTATGTTTATTTTTTCGGCGAAGGCTCCGAGCATCTGGAAGAGCGCCTGCGCAAGGAATTTCCCGGCGCGCGGATCGCTCGACTCGACCGCGACGCCGTGCGCACCAAACAGCAATACCAGGAAACGCTCGGGGCGTTTGCCGGCGGCGCGCTGGACATTCTGGTGGGCACGCAGATGCTTGCGAAGGGCCACGACTTCCAGCGCGTCACGCTGGTCGGCGTCATTTCCGCCGATTCTTCGCTAACGCTTCCCGACTTTCGCGCGGCCGAGCGCACGTTCCAGCTTCTGACGCAGGTTGCAGGTCGAGCGGGACGCGGCGAACTCCCCGGCCGAGTGCTCATCCAGACGTATTATCCGGAGCACTACGCGATTAAAGATGCCGTCCGCCAGGACTATCTTTCCTTCTACGAGCGCGAACTGCACTTCCGCCGCATGATGGCGTATCCGCCGTTCACTTCGCTGGCCAACGTGATCGTGCGGGACACGAATCTGGAAAATGCGATTCGCTGGTCGCGGCGGCTCTCGGAATATTTCTCGCCTTCGGATGGAAAAGGAATCCGCATTCTTGGCCCCGCGTCCGCGCCGCTTGCCCGCCTCAAGAAAGAGCATCGCTTCCAATTTCTGCTCAAATCGCCGAAACGCTCGGTGATCACCAAACTTCTTAGCGGTGCATTGTCTTTCTGTGACGCCAATGAAATTCCGCAGACAGCCGTCCTTGTGGATATGGACCCGCTGTCACTCCTTTAGATCCTCTTTCAGATTCGAGGAAAAAGGTTTGGCGCGTGCCAATTTGGCTCCGGAGGCCGCCTCAACCGCGAACGACGAGCGCGATGCGAGGCCGATAGAATTGGGTTCTGAAAGATCGCCGCCTGCGAATTGAGGACCAACATGAAGCAAAACCTGCAACAGACTATCGCGCTTCTCGCTCGCGCTCCTGCCGCTCTTAATATGCTGCTACGCGATCTACCCGAAGCGTGGACGCTTCGAAATGAAGGGGGAGATACGTGGAACGCCTACGATGTCGTCGGGCACCTGGTTCACGCCGAACGCACGGATTGGATGCCGCGGGCGAGGATGGTGCTGCAGTTCGGCGAGGCACGGACGTTTGAGAAATTTGATCGTCTGGGACAAGTACGAGAGAGCGAGGGCAAATCGCTTGGACAGTTGTTGGATGAATTTGCCAGCGTGCGTGCGGAAAACCTAGTCGAACTGCGTGCATTAAATCTCCAGCAAGACGACCTCGACCGGCGTGGACGGCATCCGGCCCTCGGAGCCGTTACTCTCTCCCAGTTGCTGGCGACCTGGGCGGCACATGACTTAACTCATCTTCACCAGATTTCAAGGATTATGGCGTACCAATACCGCGAGGCTGTCGGCCCGTGGAGCGCATACCTGGGTGTGCTGAAGTGCGCCGGCCACAGCTCGTCTTGACGATCTAGTACGCTTTGCGCCGGCTCCAGAAGAAATAGCCGGGCAGTCCGAGGAGCATCAGGACAATCGCAACCAGCAGATAGGTGAATTCGTGCGGATCTTTCACCGCCGCGTAGATTGCGTTCCCCACAATGGCCAGGGCGGCGAGAACGAATAGAATCGGCGTCAGCGGATAGCCGGGCACGCGATAGGGAATTGGTTTTCCAGCATTTGCCCGGCGGATTGGGAAGATGCTTGCAGCACCGAGTCCGTAAAAAATCCAGCCGATGAAGACCGCGCCGCTGGCCAGCTTCGCGAATCCTGCGGCTGAAGCCAGCACGCAGGACCACACGCCCAGGGCCAGGATCGCCGCCGCTGGAGTTCCGAATCGCGGATCGACCTCGGCGAGTTTCTTGAAAAATAAATTGTCGTTGGCCATGGCGAAGAAAACGCGGGGCGCGGTGAGCATGACGCTGTTGGTGGAGCTAAACGTCGAAATCAGAATCATCGCGGCCACCAGTTTCCCGGCCCAAGGGCCTAGGACCGCGCGTGCCGCCGTGGCGGCAATCGCGTCGCTCGCCGCGGCTCGGGCAGGCCCCAGCGCCACCAGATATGCGACGACGGCGAACAGATACAGGCCAATCAGGATTAACGACCCGAACAAAAAGGTTCGAGGAAAACATCGCTGTGGGTCCATCACTTCGCCGGCACTATACGTTCCAAACTGCCAGCCTTCATAGGCCCAGAGTACGGTGATCATCGCGAAACCGATTCCTGAGAAGAGATCGTAACCTGTTTGCGGCGTTCCGAGCGCCGCTGGGATTTCGCCGGCATGCGTGCCTTTTGCGAATCCCAGCGCCAGTAAGACGCTGCCGAGGACGACGATGAGCCCGACCTTGATGATCGTGGTCACATTCTGCACGTCCGAACTCTTACGCGTTCCCCAAACATTCACGGCGGTGACCACTGCAATCATTACAATCGTTACTAGGGACGCGCCGCCGGACGAGAGCGGGATGATTTCCTGCAAGTAGGTTGTAAACGCGTGGGCCAGCGCCCCAATCGTCGCGCTGGCGATCACCAGAAACAAACACCAGCCATACAGAAACGCCGGCAGGCGGCCGAATCCGTCGCGGATGTAGCAGTACAATCCACCGGCCTCGGGATTCGCCGCGGCCAACTCCGCGTATGTGAGCGCTCCCAGGAGCGATAACACGCCGCCGGACAGCCACACCATCAGCGACCATCCGACCGAGCCACCCACTTGCCGTTGAATCAATCCAGGTGTGAGAAAAATTCCCGAGCCAATCACCGAGCCGACAAACAGCAAAAGCAAGTCCCGCTCCCGCAAGCTGCGGGTTAATTCTGATTTCATTGAAGTGGGCATTCCCGCTACTTTAGAGCAATCTTTCGACGGGATACGGCATGAAGCAGAGGATAAACACCGCGAATGACACCACCGCCGCGAATCTGCGGTTGGGATCGAGCGGGGTGGGATCGTAAATAGGCGCCATGCGAACGAATTGCAGGCCAAAGAGAATTAGCGCCCAGATCCACCAGCCCTGCCATTGAAAATAGCCGAGCGGCACCAGCGCGATGGGCAGCGAGAGCGAAATCCAGCGGTGAAGTCGCGGGCTGACCGAGCGCACAATGTGGCCGCCGTCGAGTTGCCCAACCGGCAAAAGATTCAGCGCCGTCGCAAACATGCCCACCCAAGCGGCGCGCCCCACTGGGTGCAACAGCAGATCCGAAGCGTGCGCGTTTGGCTGAAGCGTTGCGGTTACGAGGCGAAGAATGAGCGGCACGCCGAACACCAGGTCGGCATTGCCGTCGGCGGCCAGCGCAGGAATTACTTTTGCGTGAAGCACGCCGTACCCCATTGCGGGCAGCGCGACCAGAAAGCCCACTAGCGGCCCGGAAGCTCCGACGTCGAAGAGCGCGCGCATCGAACGGATCGGCGAGCGAATCAGGATGAACGCGCCAAAGGTGCCGATCAAAGTGGGCGCGGGAATGAAATACGGATAGCTGGCGCGAATGTGATGATGGCGGCAGGCGAAGTAATGCCCCAGCTCATGCGCCAGGAGAATTCCAAGTAGAGTCAACGCAAATGGCAGGCCCGCCAAAAGCGCCGCTGGATTGCGATAGACCAGACGGAAAGTTTGCAGAAATGCGTCGAGCGAAGCGGCCTGGTTGTGGGCGTAGGCGGCGGCAAAATGCGTGCCGGCAATCAACGAAGTGACCAGCGTCAGTAGGAACAAACCCGAAGACACGGCAAGCGAACGCATGGAGGGATGCGGCTGGTCCGCGGCGTAATACCTGCCTTGGGGCGGGCGGCCGGGCCATGCAGGCACTTCAAGAAAAGAAGGAGCGCTCCGTTCTGATTCCGGTGGGGTCACAATGGGTTATTTGGCTTGGCTGGCGGCGGTGTCTTCGAGTCCCTGGAGTTCTTTCCCGGGCTTGAAGCGCACTGCTTTCCCTGGGGGAATGCTGACTTCTTCGCCGGTACGGGGATTGCGCCCGATGCCGGTCTTCCGCGGCTTCACGCTGAATACGCCGAACTTGCGCAGTTCGATGCGCTGCCCGCGTCCCATGGCGTTCTTCAGGGACTCAAAGACAGTCTCCACGGCTTGCTCCGCTTTGGTGCGGCTGATGTTCGTCTTCGCTACGACGGCATTCACAATGTCTAGCTTAATCACACCGTCCTCCCGCTCTATGTGGCCCGATGCTAGAGGCTAAGGCCCGGGTTGTCAAGAAGTTCCGCCTCATCTACACTTTAACCTTTTGCGAGCCTACTTTCTAAGATTTCTGTCAGGAGGATTGGATGTCCGTAAAGCCAGACCGTTGGATCCGCCGCATGGCGCTGGAGCACAAGATGATCGAGCCGTTCACCGACCGGCAGGTTCGGGAAGGAGTGATCAGCTACGGCGTATCCTCCTACGGATACGACATCCGGGTGGCCGACGAATTCCGCATCTTCACCAATGTCAATTCTACCATCGTGGATCCGAAGAATTTTGATCCGCGGTCGCTGGTGGAATTCAAGGGGGACGTTTGCCTGGTGCCGCCGAACTCGTTCGCACTTGCGCGCTCAATCGAATATTTTCGCATCCCGAGGAATGTGCTGACGATTTGCCTTGGCAAGTCCACGTATGCGCGGTGCGGGATCATCGTGAACGTGACGCCGTTTGAGCCGGAGTGGGAAGGGTTCGTGACATTGGAAATCAGCAACACCACGCCGCTGCCTGCTCGCATTTATGCGAATGAAGGATTGTGCCAGGTGCTGTTTTTTGAAAGCGACGAAGAGTGCGAAATCAGCTACAAAGACAAGAAGGGAAAGTATCAGGCGCAGGGTGGGATTGTACTTCCTCGCCTTTAGTCTTACCGCGTAATCGCCATTGTAGGGGCCGGGCTTGCCCGGCCCTCCGGCGTTGGAATTCCATGAAAACTTAATGTTTGTGCTTGGCCCTTACGCTGAGGTTCTTCGCCCATCCTCGCCGGACGGGCTCAGAATGACAGCGCCGGAGTTGAATCGGTGGAGATAGAAACTCGAATTTCGGGGAAAATTCCAGCTAGCGGAAGAGCTTGACGGCGATTTCGGTGACGTGTTTGCCCTGGTAGCGGGCGATTTTCAGTTCGTTTTCGCTGGGTTGCCGCGAGCCATCCGACCCCGCCAGTGTGGTCGCACCGTAGGGTGTGCCTCCCGAAATGTCGCCCATGTGCAACAGCCCGGATTCACTGTAGGGAACGCCGACGACGACCATGCCCTGATGCAACAGCGTGGAATGGAAACTCGTGATGGTGGTTTCTTGCCCGCCGTGCTGACTGGCCGTGGAGGCAAAGACGCTGCCCACTTTTCCAATCAGCGAGCCCTTGAGCCACAACTGGCCCGTCTGGTCCAGGAAATTTCTCATCTGCGCGGCCATGTTGCCGAAGCGCGTCGGGGTACCGAAAATGATCGCGTGGGCTTCCGGCAATTGATCCACAGTCGCCACCGGCACTTTGGCGAAGGCCGCCTTTGCGGCCTTGGCGCCATATTTTTCCAGCACGTCGTCGGGAATCAACTCCTGCACCTGGTACAAGGAAACTTCGGCGGCGGGAACCTGCTTCGCGCCTTCGACGACGGCCTGCGCCATTTTGTAGACGTGGCCGTACATGCTGTAGAAAATTACTTGGACCTTGATGGCCATTGGGTATCTCCTTCGTGTTTCAGGCTTTCGAAATCGGCTCGGTCTCCGTGCCTTCCGAAAAAATCTGCAAGGGGTAGCCGAGGTCACGCCATGCATCCAGGCCACCCTGGAGCGGCCGGATATGCTTGACGCCTTTGTTCCTGAGGAGCAGCGCCACACGGGCGCTGGTGGCTTCGTTTGGTCAAGTACAGTAGAGGATGACTTCGCGGTCGCGCGGCAGCATTTCATCGGTTTGCTGGAGTTCACTCGCGTCCATGCGAAACGCGCCGGGGATGGTCTCGGGGTCGGCCTCGAAGTCCACGGAGTGCCGAAGATCGACGATTGTGAGAACTTCGCCGGCGTCGAGCTTTTCCTTCAACTCTTTCGGGCTGATGCGGGAAATTCGCAATTGGCGCAGGAATTTCTGGCGCGCCACGAACTTGTAGCTGACATAGAATGCCAAGGCCGCTCCGAGCAGCACCATCAGGCCGCCGCCCAACTGCTGGGCCTTTAGCGCAATAATTTCAATCTGGTTGCTGAAAATGTATCCAAGGCCCAGATACGTTCCGGCCCAAAGAATCGCGCCCAGCGCATCGAAGGCAAGGAACCTGCGGAATTTCATGTGAAAGATGCCGGCGAGCGGCGTGGCCACGGTGTTCAGTCCGGGGAGAAACTTGGCCACCAGCAGGGATTTTGCGCCCTGCTTTTCAAAGAGCCCTTCGGTGCGCCGCACGCAGGAATCCGGCTCCAGCGAAATTCTGCACAGCCAGTGGAGAATCCGGATGCCTCTCGTCCGGCCGAGTTGATACCAGATCGTGTCGGCGGAAACCGCCGCCATCATGCATATCAGTAGCGCAACGCCAAAGTTCAGCCGATGCATTCCGCCAAGCGCTCCAGCGGCCAGGAGCAGCGGAATAGAAGGCAGAGGCAAGCCCGCCTGCTCCAGAAACACCCAGACCAAAAGCAGCAGGTAACCGTGGTTCACTATGAATTCGAGCGTGCTGTGCATGCCAGGTTATTGCCTCTACCAAAGTTTAACTCAAGCCGATGACTTCCGGATGAAGGATGCCGTCTTGCCCCACTGCCCACCCATGACGAAGGTGTCCAGCGGCTTTCTTTCGCGTGGCGCCAATTCGCGCTGGCGCAGCGTCTCGGACAAGGATTCCGGATTGCCCGGGTAGCCAATTGTGAACGCGGCGATAGGTTCCCAGCCGCTGGGAATCTCGAAAAGTTCGATGGCTTTGTGGGGATCGAACCCTGCCATTTGATGCACGAACAGCCCCCGAGAGGTAGCTTCGGCGGAAAGATTTGCCACCGCGGCGCCGGTATCGTAAAAGGCGTTGCGGTTCGGATGGCCGTTCTTGGCGAAGGCCAACTCCGAGACGGCGATCGCCAGTACCGGGGCGTGTTTCGCCCAGGCCTGGTTGAACTCGACCAGCGTGCTCAGCATCTTCGCGTGATTTTCCTTTTCGTCCGTGGTCGCAACAAGGAAGGCCCAGGGTTGCTCGTTGCTGCTGGAGGGCGCCCAGCGCGCGGCCTCAAACAGGCTGCGCAAAACCTCCGGCGGAACGGGCTTCTCGGAAAAGGCACGCGGGCTCCAGCGTTGCTGGATCAATTCGTGAACATGGTGCTGTGTAGGTGCCGGCTTTTGCATGGTGAGTTCCTCAGTTTGAATCAGCTGGTCCTCAGGAAGCTACGGGCGGCAACATCGCCGCCCGCAACGCACCGCTTAATTGCTTCAACGCCTACGGAAATTACTTTGCCTGCGGGGGAATAATCATTTCCACATCGAGCGTGATGTTGACATCATCGCCCACCACAACGCCGCCGCTATCGAGCTTCTGGTTCCAGGCCACACCGAACTCCTGCCGGTTGATCTTCGTCGAAGCGGATACGGCGGTGCGCTGCAAGCCCCATGGATCCTTGATGGGAGCCTTAGGGAGAGTTGCGGTCAACACAGCGGTCTTGGTGACGCCACGGATGGTCAAATCGCCGGTGACTTTGAGGCTGCCGTCAGAGCTGCGCTCGACCTTGGTGGATTGAAAAGCGATGGTGGGATACTTGGCGACGTCGAAGAACGCCTCGCTTTTGAGGTGCTTGTCCCGGTCGGGTTCACGGGTATCCACAGTGGTGGCGTCGATGGTGACGTTCACACTGGACTTGCCGATGTCGGAGTCATCCACGATCACCGTTCCGGTGACGCCATGAAATTCGCCGCGCACGGTCGAAATCATCAGGTGAGTCACGCCAAAACCGGCGCTGGAGTGCCGCGGATCGATCTGGTACGTCGTCGTCCCCGCACTCGCAGGCAACGCGATTGCCGCTGCTAACCCTGCTATCATTCCTGCTTTTAAAAATGGCCCTTTCATCGTTGCTTCTCCTTTTTAATTCACTTGCTGAAATTTGAATATTGGATGCGCAAGCGCCTATTTCGGTGCGTGCGCCGCCACTTCGGTAAGAAGATCCATCAGAGTTTTCAAATGCGCGGAAGTCATGTGTGCGAACTGGCTCTTGTGAAGTTCACGGATGGGAGCATCCATCTTCTTGAGCAGCTTCAGGCCTTCATCGGAAACGCGCGCCTTCACCACGCGGCGGTCTTCTTTCTGGCGTTCGCGAGAGATCAGGGCGCGCTTTTCCATGCGGTCGAGCAGGCGAGTCATGTCGGGGTCGCGGGAGATCATGCGATCCGCGATCGTGTTGCAGGGTAGGCCTTCCGGTCCGGCACCGCGCAGGATGCGGAGGACGTTGTATTGGGCCGACGTCAGACCATTGGCTTTCATCAATTGATCGCCCTGCGCGGCCAGGGAATCGGAGGCCCGGAGGAGAGCTACGAAGATCTGATCCTCGAGAGGAATGGCGCCGGGCCAGCCGGCTTTGGGACGTGAATTCATGGGCTGATGATAGTCGTGGAAACGACTATTGTCAAGAGGAAAATGTGATGGCGCTGGTACCCACGGCCCGCGGGAAGGAAAGGCGCCCGCCGCGGCCGGCGGCCGCTACAAGAGCGGGAACAACCCAAGAGGGCGGGGCCCTTCGGTCGGGGCAAGCAAGCCCCGCTCCTACGAGGTCGAAATGTTATTCGAACACTAGCGGCGGCCTCCACCTAACAGGAATCTTGCATGCCTCACGCGTTATGGTTTGGCGACCGGGCGCAGGTGGACTTCGCTGATGAAACTTTGCGGGCCCTGGGTGACTACCATGGCGACCGCGTGGGCCACGTCTTCCGGCGTCAATATTTTGCTTGGGTCCTTTGGCCCGCGGCCCATGAATTCCGTTGCCACGCTTCCCGGGCAGATTACGCTCACGCGAATTCCGTGCGCGCGCAGGTCTTCGGCCATACAACCGGAAAGTCCCTGCAGTCCCCATTTCGATGCGCAATAAATTCCGCCGCCGGCAAAAGTGTTTTTTCCAGCGAGCGAACTGATATTGATGATGTCGCCGCCGCGGCGCTGGATCATTCCCGGAATCACGGCGCGCGACACAAAAAACACACTCTTCAAGTTTGTGTTCATCACCTGGTCCCATTCCGCTTCGCTTTTTTCCTGGATGGCGCCGAACCCGCCGCCTCCCGTTCCCGCGTTGTTGACCAGCATCGTGATCCCTCCGAGTTGTTTTTCGGTTGCTTCGACGAACGCACGGATCTCCGGCTCTTTCGTCACGTCGGCTCGGAGGGCCAGAACTTTTGCGCCTGCCGTCTCCAATTCACGGGCCGCCGACATTAATTTTTCTTTATCCCGGCCGCAAAGGCTCACCGCGGCTCCCAAGGCGGCCAGCTCCCTGGCGATCGCTTTGCCAATGCCGCGGCTGCCTCCGGTGACCAACGCCACGCCGCCCTGCAACGGTTTTCCCGGCGTATTTCGTGTATTTGCTGAGCTTATGTCCACCATTTGTATTCCTCCTCGCCGAAGCCACTCTTTTTGTGCGAAACTCATCTTATCTCGTTAGGATGCCACCCCAATGAGAATGCCTCGGAGATGCGCCGGGGTCACTGTTTTGGGTCTACTCCGCGCAAGGCCCTAGCCCTCCGGGTTTTGAAATTGCAGATCCCGGCTTGCGATTGGAGAGTGGCTGCACCTATAATTCCAACGTTTCCGATAGAGCACTTCTGGTCCGCAGGGAATGGCAGCAGTTCCGCCAGCGGCATTGCTTCTGGCGGTTTTTTGCAATTTTACTTTCATGTGTGGAGCGAGGAGATAAGGAATGAGAGCAATTCGTAGGATGGCAAGCCTTCTGCTTCTTGCGGTGCTGTGCCTGAGCTGTACTCCATCTGCCCCGGCCCAGGAAGCCGCGGCAGCGGGCGGCGCCCAGCAGAAATACACGATGGCGGAGTACAACTCCTACCAGGCCGCCGCGGCCGAGAAAAATCCCGCCGCCCAGATCAAGCTGCTCGACGATTTTGTCGCGAAGTATCCGGCCTCCCAGCTGCTGAACTACATCTACCCTCTCTACTACAACAACTATTTCGGCCAGAAGAACTATCCGAAGGCCATTGAGTACGCGGACAAGCTGATCGCCATGGGAGACAGAGTCAGCCCCGGGGACCTGTACAGCGCGTACTATGTTCGCGCCGCCGCCTACAACAATATCCAGAATCCCGACCCGGACACTTCCAAAGCCGCGCGCGCCGCTGCTCTTGCCGCGCTGAAGGTCGTTGATCAGATTCCGAAGCCTGATACGGAGGACGCGGCCAAGTTCGCCCAGGAGAAAAAGACGTCCATCCTGCTGTTCAATGGAACCGCCGCGAATGCCGCCATGGCAGCGAAGGATTATAAGAGCGCCATCGAATCCTTCAAAGCTGTGCTGGCGATTGTGCCCGACGATCTGCTTTCGAATTACAAGATGGGCCAGGCGTACATGGCCATGACCCCTCCGCAGCCTCTCGAAGCGCTTTGGTACTTTGCGCGCGCGGCCACTTCCAAGAGTGCCAACGAGCAACAGTCCAAGTCGATCAAAACCTATATCCGCAAGGTGATCGCGAATTACCAGGGTGGCACGGTTTGCGATGCGCTGACCGACGCCGAGATGAACGAACTGCTGCAACTCGCGCCCAACTCTCCGGATCGCCCGGCGAGCTACAAACTCGTCAGCTCCGCCGAACTCGACGCGGCACGCAAGGACATGACCATTGCCACCGTCGTTACGGACCTCAAAGCGGGCGGCGACAAGGCGAAGCTCACGTGGACCGCGGCCTGTGGCCTGGAATTCCCCGATGTTCCCGGAAAGCTGATCGACATCACGGCTGGGACAGATACAACGGAGCTCAAGACCGCTTTCGTCACCAGCGATGCGGAATTTGAAGCGGCCACCACGCCGAATATGGACGTGATCATCAAGAAGGCCGATCAACCCGAAGCCGCCAAGCTGGAGAAGGGGAACCCCGTCCGTTTCACCGGGACGCTCGAAACTTATGATCCCGATCCGGCTTTCATGCTGCACTGGGACAAGGCCAAGGTGAATGCGGAAGACTTGCCGAAGGCGGGTCCTGCGAAAAAGCCGGCGGCCAAGAAGCCGGCGCCAAAGAAACCCGGGAACTGATCCGCACAGCTTAGGAAAACCAACGGTCCCGAATGATGAATTCGGGGCCGTTCTTATTTTGGAGTGCTGTAGCGGAGCCTGCCCGTCGCAGGCTGCCGCTTTGCAATCTCAACACTTGCGCCAAATTTAGTGGCGAAGCGCCGACTCTCCCCGTCTACCGCCCCTTGCGTCGTCGGTGATCCAGCTTGTACACCGTCATCTTTCTGCTCAGCGTATTGCGGTGGATTCCCAGGAGTTCGGCCGCCCGGCACTGATTGCCGTTGGTTCGCTCCAGAACCCGCTTGATGAAGCGTTTTTCGAATTCGCCCACGGCTTCATCGAACAAAATTCCGCGTTCCACCATCTGTCCCACAAGGCCTTCCAGTTGATCTCTCACGTCCGCACTCTCCGCGCCTGCGATTTTCTTAGGGGGCCGGCTTACGAGTCCAATTCGCGCCCGACCAGGATGCGATAGGCTTCCCGGTACTTGGCGCGCGTTGCCGCAACCACATCGGGGGACAGGGTGGGGCCCGGCGGCGTCTTCGGCCAGCGGATCCGTTCGAGGTAGTCGCGCACAAACTGCTTGTCAAAAGAAGGCTGGGGGCCGCCGGGCTTGTATTCGGCGGCGGGCCAGAAGCGCGAGGAATCGGGCGTCAGCGCTTCGTCAATCCAGATCATTTCGCCGTTCAGAAGCCCAAATTCAAACTTGGTGTCGGCCAGCAGAATCCCGCGTGGTTCGGCGTAGGCCGCCGCCCTGCGGTAAATCTTCAGCGTGGTTTCGCGGACTCTTTCGGCTAGGTCTTTTCCGAGCATTTCGGCGGCGCGCGCGAAGGGAATATTTTCGTCGTGGCCCGTGGCGGCCTTGGTCGCCGGGGTGAAGATGACTTCGGGGAGTTTATCGGACTCGCGCAAGCCGGCCGGAAGCGGGATGCCGCAAACCGTACCGCTGGCCTGGTATTCTTTCCAGCCCGAGCCGGAGAGATAGCCGCGCGCCACACACTCGATGGGAAGCGGGGTGGTCTTTCTCACCACCATGGAGCGCCCGGCCAGTTCGTCCTGGAACTGGTCAAACGGGGCGGGGAAATGCGTCGCGCTTAAAACGTGGTTGGGGATCAGGTCTTTCAAGAGATCGAACCAGAAGAGGGAGAGTTGCGAGAGGACGCGTCCTTTGTCCGGAATGGGCGTCGGCATGACCACGTCGAAGGCGGAGAGGCGGTCGGTGGCCACGATGAGCAGGCGGTCGCCCAAATCATAGATGTCGCGGACCTTGCCGCGCGCCAGCGGCGCGATGCCCGGAAAATTCGTTTCTCGAATGACTTTTGTTGCAGGACTCGCGTTCACGAAAGTGTTGCCCCTGACGAAGTGTTCAGCATTCTATCCCACCGCCCGCCGATGTCAATGTGGCAGAAGGACAATTCAGGCGAAGAAAATCTTGTGACGGACATTGTTTCTTTTAATGAACGAAAAAATGGGGCGAAAGGTTTTTCGCCCCGCGGGCAGAACTTTTATTTTTATTACGCTGCTGTTGCGGCTCTGCGTTTGGGCGTGGGCTCGGCGTCGCCTTCCCAGCGGACGCTGACGAGCTTGGAGACACCGGGTTCCTGCATGGTCACGCCGTAGAGCACGCTGCCGGTCTCCATGGTTTTGCGGTTGTGGGTCACGACGATGAACTGGGTTTGGGCGCTCATGTCGGCAATGAGCCGCGTGAAGCGTCCCACGTTGGCTTCATCGAGCGGCGCGTCGACTTCGTCGAGAATGCAGAAGGGGCTGGGCTGATATTTGAAGATGGCGATCAGCAAGGCGAGGGCGGTCATCGCTTTTTCGCCACCGGAAAGCAGCAGCACGTTCTGGAGGCGCTTGCCCGGGGGTGAGGCCACGATGTCGATGCCCGCGTCGCCGGAGCTGTCGACTTCGGTGAGGCGCATTTCGGCCGTGCCGCCGCCGAAAATGGTGTGGAACGCGGTGGTGAAATTCGTGTTGATGGCGGCGAACGCCTGTTCGAAGCGCTCCTTGGTGATCAGGTCGAGTTCCTTGATGGCCTGCTGGGTGTCGGTGATGGACTGCAGGAGGTCGTCGCGCTCGCGGGTAAGGAAGCCGAAGCGCTGCTCGCACTCGTTGAACTCTTCGAGGGCCATCATGTTCACTGCGCCCATGTTCTCGATTTTCTGTTTCATCTCGCGGTAGTTTGCTTCGGCGACGGCGAGTTCTTCGCCGGACATGAAAGCGGTTTCGGAGGCGATCAGGTCCTCCGGCTGGGCGTTGACTTCGGCGAGGCAGGTTTCGCGCAGGTGGGCGCGATCGGAATCGTTGCGGGCTTTTTCGATTTCGAATTTGCCGCGGGCGTCCCGCATTTCCTGGAGCGTCTGCCGGGCCATGCGCAGGTGGTCTTCGGCCTGGGTCACGCGGGTGCGGCCCGCATCCCACTCCTGCTCGAGTTCCTTCTGTTTTTCGCCGAGGCGGATTTTTTCGGCGCGCAGGACGCTCAGTTGTTGCGTGAGCTCTTCGGACTGCCTCGCCATCGCCGCTGTCTCTTCGCTGATGGACTCTTCCTGTTGCCGGAGAGCCAATTCGCGGCGTTCCAGATCCGCGCGCTCTTCTTCCAGGCGCTTGGCCATTGCTTCGGCCAGGCCCAGCCGCTCGTGCATCGCCGCGAAGTCGGCTTTTGCGGCGGAGAGTTCCTCCTGCTCGGCCTGCACGGCGCCGCGCAACTGCGATACTTCCGCGGTGAGCCGGGCGCTTTCCGCTTCCGCTTCGGAGCGCGATTTTGCCGCCGCTTCGTGCTGGAGCTTGGCTTGTGCCGCCCGTTGCTGCACGGATTCGATTTCGCGGCGGACGCGCGCCAGTTCGTTCTGGCAAACGGTCAGGTCAAGGCCGAGTCGCGCCAGTTCGCCCTGCGATTGGTCGTGCCGATGCTTGGTTGCGAAAAGAGTGCGCTCGGCTTCGCGCTGCTGGGCGGTCAATTCTTCCTGGGCTTGCTCGCCGGCGCGGAGTTCCGCAGCCAGCGTTTCGAGTTCCGCGTGGCTCGCTGCCGCGCGATGCTCGAGTTGCATTACTTCGGCATCCAGCGCACGCAGCTCGCGTTTCATGCCGAGAGGTCCGGCTTCATCCGGTCGCCCGCCGGTGACCATGCGTCCCTGGTAGCAGGTGCCTTCCGTGGTGACGAAGGCGTATTGCGGGTATTCGCGCGCGAGTTTTTCCGCGGCCACGGCGCCGTCGGTCAAGTAACCAGAACGGAGGCGGGGCAGAAACTGCTTCGCCGCCGGACCGAGCGGATCGCGGAATTCAACGAGCTTGTCGAGGCGGGAGATCACGCCGTCTTCCGACCGGAAATGGACGATCGGCTCGTATTCATCCAGTTTCAGATTGCGCAGCGAGTCCACGAAGAAGGTGGCGCGGCCGCCGACTTCATTTTGCAAAAGAGAAACGCCGGCGCGGGCGTGGTCATACGTTTCGACGACCACGTACTCCAGTTCGTCGCGGAGATATTGTTCGACCGCGGCTTCGTGCTGCTCCTGCACTTCGGCGTAATCCGCGAGCACGCCCACGGCGCGGAATTCCTGGCCGCCATGGCGTTCGTTCGCGGCGAAAAGTTTCTGGACGGCTTCGCCAGTGTAAGAGCGGTCGTTCAGAATTTGCGTCAAAGTGGAATGCCGGGCTCGGACGCCGGACAAATTGTCGCGAAGGGAATCGGCTTCCTTCTGGGTCTTCTCGCGGACCTGCTTCAATTCAGCGACGCGAGCTTGGATCTGGGTTGCGCGCTTCTGGAGCTCGGCGGCTTGCGTTACGGCCATCTGCCAATCCTGCGCTGCTTGCTCCGCGTCATCGCGCACCTTAATGGAACTTTCCAGCAGTGTGGCTTCGCGCTCTTCCTGCTTGCGCATCGACTCGGTCTGGTGGACCAGCGCTTCTTCAGCTTGTTTTTGCTCGCCGTGCAGGCGCAGCAGACTTTCGCCGGCTTGCGTCGCCACGCGCCGCAGAGCGTCCATGCGCGCTTCGGCTTCGGAAATTTGCGCCGCGCGATGCGTCGCCTGCCCCGTGAGTTCCTCCACGCGAGCGCTCACGGTGATGGAATCCCGGCGCGCGTTTTCAACGGCCTGCAGTTGCGCCGAGTTGCGCGTCTCCCATTCCGCGTGCTGCCCGGTTAACGCGCTCCGCTCCAGGGTGATTTGTTCGTTGCGCCCGGCGAGTTCGGAACTGCGCGTCTGATTAAACGTGATGCGGTTTTCGATGCGGTCGACTTCGAGCGCCGTATGATTCAGCACGTTCTGGTTCTGGCGGATTTCCGCGTCCAGCGCGTAGATGCGCTGGCTCAGGCGATTCTGTTCCGCTTCCTGTTCGTGGATCATCTGCGCATGCTGCGTTTCGGTGGCGGTCAGTTCGGCCAGGCGCGTCTGCACGCGGTCGGCTTCGGCGTCCAGTTCGCGCGCTTTTCCGGCCAGCATCTGGCGCACGATTCCGCGCATCTGGTCGCGAATTTCCGCGTAACGCCGCGCTTTCGCTGCTTGCCGCTTCAGCGAGCCGAGTTGCTTCTCGACTTCCACGACGATGTCGTTGACGCGAGACAAATTCACCTTCGACGATTCCAGCTTCGCTTCGCTCAATCTTTTCTTGGTCTTGAATTTGGTGATGCCCGCAGCTTCTTCGACAATGGCGCGGCGCTCCATCGGCTTGGTGGCGAGGATTTGACCGATGCGCCCCTGTTCGATAATCGCGTAGGAGTCCGGGCCCAGGCCCACGCCCATGAACATTTCCTGGATGTCGCGCAAACGGCCGACGCGCCCGTTGATCAGGTATTCGCTCTGGCCGCTCCGGTACAGGCGGCGGCAGACCACCACTTCGCCGGGCTTGGTGACCAGCTCGGGCTTCTCCGCTTTTTTCTTGCGCTTCAGTTTGAAGCCGGATTCGGTCTGGCCCTCAGGCGTTGCACTGGTGTCACCCGCATTTTCGCCGGAGGTTTCGGTCGCGGCGATCGCGCCGTCAATCATGGCATCCAGATTTTCTGCGGAACTCTGGGGCTCCTCGCCGTTCTCTGCGTTGAGATCGTTCTGTTCTTCTTGCGCGGCTTCCTGCAGGACGAAGCGCGCTGCTTCGGCGAGCTCCGGGTCTTCCATGGTGATGGTGACTTCGGCCAGGCCCATCGGTGGGCGCTTGGTGGTACCGTTGAAAATGCAGTCGGCCATCCGCTCGGCACGCAGAGACTTGTGGCTCTGCTCTCCCAGCACCCAGCTGATGGCGTCCACCACGTTCGATTTTCCGCAGCCGTTCGGCCCGACGATGCAGGTGGTGCCGGTTCCGCTGAACGTCACCACGGTGCGTTCGCAGAACGACTTGAAGCCCACGATTTCGACTTTGCGCAGCTTGAGCAAGGTGTCCCCTCTTGTCGTAGCCTACTGCTTCGCGGCCCCGGGTCAATGGAACTGAGCCCGGAATCCAGCCCCCGATTGCAGGTTGCCGGCCCAATACTCCTAGAACCCGGCGCCTGCACTCACGTTTCTGATAAACACACCACCAGCGCGAACAAAATCACCCAGGGTTTTTGGCGCGAAGAGAGACGACTTTCCTTTCCTCGGGAGGAGGAGTCTTCACGCAACGCTTCTGTCCCTAACAGACAGAAAGCACACACGTTTGGCAGGTTCTCGGTCAGAGGCCCAGCCGCCTGGCGCTAAGATGGCGGTACGGGAGAAAAGCGTATCACGCGTATGGGGGTCTGTAAAGCACTACTCTACCTGTTGTGGCCTATTTTTCTGTACCACAATTTTCGGGCTATTCGGGCCTAATCCAAGCGCTTGGCCGCGACGCGGAGCCGGCGGTAATCCATCACCCAGTGGTCGCCGCGGAAGAGCTTCGGCTGCAGCTCGCGCTCGATTTCCACAAGCAGGCGCTCCCGGGTCGCCTCTTGCAGGCTTTCGACGAAGGCGCTGCCGAACATTTCCAGCCAATTGCGCAGCCCGCGTTCGCCGTCGTCAAGCGGTGTGGGGCGGTCGAAGAGAGTTGCGTGGGTGACTTCGAAGCCGTGCCGCTCGAGCAATCCGGCGTATTCAGCGAGGCCGGGGTAATACCAGGGTTGGGGCGCGGGGCCGGCGAGTTGCAATTTCGCCCATGCGTGTTGAATGGCCTTGAGAAGTTCACTGGTATTGCCCTTGCCACCGAATTCAGCGACAAAGCGGCCGCCGGAGCGCAGCGATTTCTTGATTCCGGAAATCACGCGTTCGGGTTCCTTGATCCAGTGCAGCGTCGCGTTGGAAAAGACCGCGTCAAAGTCTCCATCGAACGCGATTTCCCTCGCATCCCTCACTTCGAAGCGCAGCGCCGGATATTTCTCTTTGGCCTGATGGATCATTTCCGGCGAGCGATCGACGCCCACGGCGTGTGCGCCGGTTTCCGCAATCTTTGCGGTCAGGTGGCCCGTGCCGCAGCCCAGATCTAGAATGTGTTCGCCGGGCTTGGCATCGAGCAATTCCAGCACAGCGGCGGCGAGCTTCCAGACGAAGGAATGCTTGTCGTCGTAGAGTCCCGCGTCCCACTTCACTTTTTCAGCCACGCGAGACTCCTCCCATTTCAAGAACCGCTCCCGTTTCCGTTTCTAGAGTCTCGCTTTGTCCCAACCGCACTACCGCGCGCGCGAGGCTCGCATTGGAGACAGGGAAAGTTCCCGAGCCATCCGTTTTCGTGTAGGGTAACTCATGAACTCCGGGAGCGACGCCCTCGATGGACGCTTCGATCGGAAAGCCGTCGTCCAACTGACCGGAAAAGTTCCAACGCAAATTCGCGTTGGAGCGGACGATCTCCGACTCCTTAATTTTTCGCACAATGGTTGGCTTCCCGCGGTGCCATAGGATGGCGTTTCGAAAGACCATGCCGAGCGGCAAGTCGTACGCCAGCGCCTCCAGCGTGCTGCCGCCGTCGAGTTGCGGAAAGTACGCGTGCATCCAGCGCCAGTAGCTTCTATGGCGGTATCCGCAGTTGTGGCCCTGGACACCGAAGCCGAGCGGCTCGCCGCTGACTTTTTTCTCGTCGAAGATAATCTCGCCGGAAAAGGCGGCGTCCGAATGCGGCGAACGGGAAAAGCCGATCCAGCCCTTGTCGCTTAACTTCGCGCCAAACTGCGAGTGGATGCGCAAGTTCCAGGCAATGTGATGGCCGTCGGGACGCAGGTTTCCCCAGCAGCGGCCCTCTTCGATGCCGCTTTCCGCAGCGCGGCAACGGAAGGGAACATGTCCGCGCGCGCTCAGGTCCAGTTGTTCCAGGGGGATTTCCACAATGAAGGTCTGCGGCGCGCCGCCGCGGGGAAACCACGTGGCCCAAACCTGAAAGTGCCGCCGCGACGAAAGTTCCGGCGGAACTTTGAGGTTGTTCACCAACAAATACCGGAACCACCATGCGCCTCTGCCATCGGCCAAACCGCAGCGCACGAACCACACCTCGTAGCGCCTTCGCATGTTTGGCGTTGAATACACTGCGTTGAGTTTGGCGTGGTCCAATGGCGCTCCGTTGGGTGTTGCTGGTTCCTGTTATCTGATCGCTGGTCGCTGTTGTCGAGCAGAGGTAATCAGTAATCGGTAATCAGTAAGAAAAAACGCAAGACAATCACTTCGCGTTCTTCAGATACTTGTCGAACCACGCGAGCATGCGCGTTTGCATGTCCACGCGGTGCTTGGCTTCCTGCAAGCCGTGCGGTTCGCGAGGATAGAGCACGAGATTCGTCTCCACGCCGTAACGCTTCAGGCCGTGGTAAAGCTCCTGGCTCTGGCCGATGGGATCGATCGGGTCCGCTTCGCCCTGCAGGATGAGGGTGGGCGTCTTTGCGTTCTTCACATACAGGAAGGGGGAGCTGTTCAGAAATCGCTCGGGGTGCTCGTAGGGAGTCCCAAAGAACCACTCGTCCTCCGCCGAGCCTTTTTCCGTGCCGAATTCGGAGATAAGATTGGCCATGCCGGCGCCAGATACGGCAGCCTTAAAGAGGTCCGTCTGCGTCACGGCCCACTCCGCCATGTATCCACCGTAGGACCAGCCGCCGATACCGAGGCGCGCGGGATTCGCAATTCCTTTCGTGACCAGGTCCTCGACGCCGGCGATGACGTCCTTGAAATCGCCGCCGCCCCAGTCGGCGCGGTTCATCTCCAGAAATTTCTCGCCGTAGCCGACCGAGCCGCGCACGTTGGGATACAGAACCGCGTAGCCGCGGGCCACCAGCAATTGGCCCCAGATATCCACGGCGTCGCGCCAATTTCCCGTGGGCCCGCCGTGCACCAGCACGACGGTCGGAAGCTTGGACTTGCCGTCGTAGCCCGCGGGTTTCAGCAGCCCCGCTTCAATTTCCACGCCATCGAACGATTTGTATTTGTAAAACTCGGGCGCGATTAGTGCGTAAGGTTTCAGAGATTCATTCAGATGAGTGACCTGCTGCGCTTCGCCCGCGGGATCGCGGAGCCAGAGTTCCGGCGTAGCGATGCTGGTTTGGCCGACGAAGGCAATCTCGCCCGTGGGTGAAACGTCAAATTCGCTGGGATTCACGGGCAAATCAGGCAGGTCTTTCTTTTCTCCAGTGCGGGAATAGACCGCAAATTTATTACGAAAGCCCTCGGCATACACAAGAGTCACCGAGCCGTCTTTCGCCCAGTGATAGTTCCCGATCGAGCGGTCGAGGCTGGCCCCCGTCAGATTACGCGCCACGCCGCCCTCGGAGCCGATCAACCAAAGATCGTGGGGAGTTGGACCGTCGTCGCGTGCTCCCGCAAAACCTACCAGTTTGCCGTCGGGCGAAATTTTCAAATCATTGATGGGCCCGTGGGGCGCGCGGAGTTCTTCCATACCGCCGCGCAGCCAGACGGAATACAATCCGCTGGTGAATTGATCGGATGCGGGCTTGCTGGTGGCCTGGATGACGATGCTTTGGCCATCGGGCATCCACTTCAGCTCTTCGATTTTCCAGGTTGGGGGCGTGAGGGGGTGTTCCTCTTTTTTCGCGAGGTCCAGGATGCGTAGGCGGGGCTGTTTGTCATCCTTATCCACCACGCGCGCGTCGTCTTTATCCTTTTTCTTCTTTTCTTCCGCCTCAGTCTTTGGGTCGGGCGCGATGTAGGCGATGGATTGGCCATCCGGCGACCACGCAAAGGCGCTGACGGTTGCTTTTCCTTTGGTTACTGGCGCGGCCTCGCCGCCAGTCATGCTCAGGATGTAGATTTGCTGCTCGTCGGCGCCGCGATCGGAAAGAAAGGCCAGTTTTTTGCCGTCGGGTGACCATCTTGGCCAGGTCTCCGATTTTTCGGAGTAGGTCAACTGCCGCGCCATGCCGCTCTTTTTGTCGTAGAGCCAGATGTGGCGGATGCGCTTTTCGCCCTTGAGCGGATCGCTAACCACAACGGCCACGCGCGAGCCGTCGGGTGAAAATTGGGGATCCTGCAGGTTGCGGAGTCCAAGGAAGTTTTCCGGGCTGAGGATTTTCTTTTGCTCTACAGGCGGTGTTGCGACAGGTTGCGAAGTCTTATCTTGAGACCAGACAGTTCCCGCGGTCAACGCGGTAAACGTCACCCAAACCGCCACATGCTTTTGCATCTGCATTTCTCCCGGCTCTGCGCTTGAGAATGGAATCTTTCGACTGTATTCGCCACTACTCGATGCTGTCAATCGCCGGCGAGACCGTGTTGTTCCATCAATTTGTAGGTACAACCGGTGTGATTGGGTATACGATGAAACTCCTTACAGGAGGAACATCATGGCGAAGAAAAACAGACTTACCGAAGTCGGGAAAAAAGTCGGAGCCGCGCTGGGCAAGGCCAACCGGGAAGCGCACATCAAGGCTCGCAAGGTGTCAGCGGCCAGCAAGATCGCGAAAGAAGAATTAAAGGACATTTCCAAGCGGGTCGAAGCACTGAAGAAGCAACTGGAAAAAACCGCCAAGCGCCTGAAGTCCGCCCTGGACTGATTTTCCGCGAGGCTGGTTCCTGCCTCTCCACACGAGGTCAAAAATTTGGCGCTGACGCCCAAAGAACTCCTCCAGGAACTTCAACGCCACGCCGTGGCCGCTCCAACGGCGCGGGCCGTCATGGAGCAGATCGCCAAGCGGCTGCACGAAAATATGGCGCGCTACAACTGGGTGGGTTTCTATCTGGTCGATCCGGCGGACGCGGGATATTTGATCGTCGGGCCGTACGCCGGCAGCTTTACACCCAATGCGCGAATCCCTCTCAATCGGGGACTCTGCGGCGCCGCGGCCAGCAGCGGTCAGGTTGTGGTTGTGCAGGACGTTTCCAAAGATCCACGGTATCTTGCGGGATCGTCTCTGGTGAAATCCGAAATCGTCGTTCCCATTTACGCGAAGAAGAAGCTTGCGGCCGAACTCGATATCGAAAGCTATTTCGCCGACACATTCGGCAAATCGGAACAGGATTTTATCGAAGGCTGCGCCAGCGTGATTGCCGACTACCTGGGAAGAGAATAGCGGGCCACTCATCACTTTAACGCATAGACTGTTCACACGCCGCCACTTAGCCGCTCAGTCACCAGAGCGCGCACGCTGATTGCCCACATTACAGGAATTCCCCGAGCAGGCATTGCAGCATCCACCCGATTGTCCTTCAGATGTTGTAAAGGCATAACCAATACGGCGGTACGTTGCCTCGAAGGTTGACTGGTGCAGCAAAGGCTGCATGTCTCCCGCAAGGCGCGCGAACAAGAGCTTGAAAGTTCAAGTTTGTGTTCTGCATTCCGGGGACGTGTATCTCTGCACGGGCAGATTCCGGGCCGTCCTTGAGCCTGAGCATCGAGTTCTTTTGGAGCGTGGCACGCTCCCCTCCCGGTGTGCCGCAATCGTCCGCCGAACGATCACGATGACAAAGAAACTCCTGTCGTCCATCCAGCAAGTGGAGGAAATATGCGCAAACTAAATATTCTGGTGATGCTGTGTTTCATGCTGTTCCTTGGCTCGGGAGTTCAAGGGCAGAGCACCAGCGGCGTAAACGACGCCGAATTAAATGGCAACTACGCGTTCAGCTTCAACGGAATCCGCGGGAACGCGGGTGTCTCGTCGGTTTTTGCGGCCGTGGGAAGATTCACCGCGGACGGCGCCGGAAATATCACGAATGGCGAACTGGATACCAACGGCGTGGGTGTCGGCACGAACTTCGTCGCGCAAGCGTTCACGGGAACCTACTCGATCGGAGCGGACCATAGAGGAGTGCTGACCTTTACGGGCCCGGGCGGCTCGCTGAAGTTCGCCTTCGCGATGCTGGCCAACGGCAACGCCCACTTCATCGAGTTCGACGCTTCGGGAGGGGCGGGAACGATCGGTTCGGGGACCATCGAAAAAGCGGACTCCAGTGCATACAGCACAGCACGAATCGCGGGTGACTACGCATTCGGCGCCGCCGGATTTGACAACGCAAACAATCGCGCGGCGATCGAAGGGCGGTTTACTTCGAACGGGACGGGCACATTGAGCAGCGCGGCCGGAGACGTCAACGCGTACGGCACCGACTATCCCATGACATTTAGCGCGGCCGATTACACGGTGTCCAACGCAGCCACGGGGCGCGGCACGATGCACTTTGCGTTCACTTTCGGCGGAGCGCCCGGAAGCTTGAATTTTGTGTTGTACGTGGTGAATGCTGGAAAATTTTTCGCGATGGAGAATGATGCGGTGACCACAGCGACTCCGTTGCTGAACGGCGCGGTGGTGCAGCAGCAAACTCCAACGGGGGGATTCACGAACTCCTCGCTGAACGGCAACATGGTGATTTACCTGACGGGGCTTTCCGCGTGTGGCAGCGGATCAGAGGTGCCCAAAGCGGTCGCCGGTTTGCTCACCTCTAACGGCGCCGGCGCGCTTTCCCTGACTTACGACGAGAATTATTGCCGGGCACCTAATTCCGTCACCGGCGCGGGAGGAACGTACAGCGTCGCCGCCAACGGCCGGGCAGCGATCGCGATCGGAGGTTATAGACTGGTTGCGTACCTGGTGAAATCAAATCAGGTTTTCCTTTTCGTCTCGGATTCCAATGTTTTGTTCGGGCCGGGCGAACCCCAGGCGGCGGGCTCGTTCACCGATAGCACGCTGAAGGGCTCGTATGTAGGCTTCGCCACCAATCCAGCGGATTTCGAAGTGGCCGTTTTCTCCAGCGTGTTTGCGGCGGACGGCGCCACTCCTGCGGGCAATATGAGCGGCACAGAAGATATTGGCGCACCCAGTGGCCCGGTTTCGGGTGAAGCGTTCAAAGCTACCTATTCGATCCCTCCTTCACCAACGAATGGCAGGGGAACCATGACGGTAACGTCCGGCACAGGGGGCAACGCCCTGCTGTATATGATCTCCGCCTCGAAATTCGTGGGCATATCACTGAACGATCCGAATCCGGCCATACTGGAATTTGAACTCGCCCCGAGCAGTAGCACTGCGTCACTCTCGCTTTCGTCGCTGACGGCAAATCCCACCAGCGTGGTGGGCGGGAATTCCTCTACGGGCACTGTGACTTTGAGCGGACTCGCCCCGGCTGGCGGCGCGCAAGTCGCGCTTTCCAGCAGCAACACAACGGCGGCCCGGGTGCCCGCCAGCGTGACTGTGGCGGCCGGAGCTTCCAGCGCAACATTCACAGTTAGCACCAGTGTTGTCAGTGCATCGACCGCCGTCACTATCTCCGCGACTTACGGCGGAGTGACCAGATCCGCTTCCCTGGCGGTGAAGCCTGTGCCTCCCCCGGCTCCCACGCTTACTTCGCTGACCCTGAACCCCACGAGCGTGGTCGGTGGCCTGCAATCCTCCAGAGGCACGGTTACCTTGAGCGCGCCTGCCCCTGCGGGAGGCGTGCAAGTCACCCTCTCCAGCAGCAACGGCGCGGCCAGCGTGCCCAGCAGCGTGTTCATTCCTGCGGGTGCCGGCAGTGCATCGTTTACGGTCAACACGTCCGGTGTTCTGATGTCCACATCCGCCACGATCTCGGCCTACTACAATGGGACAACTCAGACGGCAACACTCGGGGTGCTCTTCTAGCGGGAGCGCCCTCACAATCCACTGGATTTCCGCTACCTCGCGCAACCGCCGGGCCGCGTCATTGCGGCTTTGACGAAGGCTCGGATACAATCGCTTATTTGCTTGTTGCCAGAAAGGCCTAGCCGAGACGCGATGCACGAAATCCAGCTGCACAACACCCTCTCAGGAAAAATCGAATCGTTTGCGCCGCTGAAACCCGGGCAGGTGGGGATGTATACCTGCGGGCCGACGGTGTACGACTACGCGCACATCGGCAATTACCGGACATTCGTGTTTCAGGACATTCTGCGGCGCTTCTTGAAGTGGCGCGGATTCAAGCTGAACCACGTGATGAACCTGACCGACGTGGACGACCGCATCATTGCGAATGCTGCGGCGGCTGGGTTGGGCATCCGGGAATACACCGAAAAGTTCGTGCAGGCCTTTTTCACGGATTGCAAAACGCTGAGCATCGAGTCGCCGGAGCACTGGATTCGGGCGACGGATCACATTGGCGACATGGTCGCGCTGATCGAGAAGTTGCAGGCAAACACGTACACCTATCCGAGCGAAGGCTCGATCTATTACCGGATCACGAAATTCAAGGATTACGGAAAACTTTCCAAGGTGGATCTTTCCGGCATTCAGGCCGGCGCGCGCGTGGACAACGACCGCTATGAAAAAGAGAGCGCGCGGGATTTCGCGTTGTGGAAGGCGCCAAAGCCGGGTGAGCAATTCTGGGAGACGCCGATCGGCGTCGGGCGGCCGGGGTGGCACATCGAATGCTCCGCGATGGCAATGAAATATCTGGGCGAGACGCTGGACATTCATACGGGCGGCATCGATCTGGCCTTCCCGCACCACGAAAACGAAATTGCGCAGAGCGAAGCCGCGACGGGGAAGCAATTCGTGCGCTACTGGCTGCACGCCGAGCACCTGCTGGTGGAAGGCGAGAAGATGTCCAAGTCGCTGGGGAACTTTTTCACCCTGCGGGATCTTTTCGCGAAGGGGTATAAGCCGTCGGCGCTCCGATTTGCGCTGGCGAGTGTTCCGTATCGAAGGCAACTGAATTTCACGTTTGATGGATTGCAGCAAGCAACGAGTTCGGTGGAACGGCTGAGGAACTTTGCGGCGCGATTGAAGAATGAAAAATTCCCCGCGAGCAATCAACCGGGAATGGCCGAGCGCATTGCGAAGGCGGCGGACGATTTCGACGCGGGGCTTTCCGACGATCTGAACACGGCGCAGGCGCTTGCTGCGGTGTTCGATTTTGTGCGCGAAGCCAATACCGCGATGGACAAAGGCGAGTTCCGGCAAGGTGACGTCGCGGGGGCGATAGAGTTTCTGGGCAGTTTTGACAAGGTGTTTGGCGTGCTGGAAGACAACGACGCCGAAAAGCTGAAAGCGATTGGTTTTGGAGGCAACGATGATGGCTTGAGCGACGCGGAAATTGAAAAGCTGGTCGAAGAACGCCAGGCGGCGCGCGCGCGGCGCGACTTCGCGGCCTCCGATCGGGTGCGAAAAGAGCTCTCGGACCGTGGTATAATTCTGGAAGACACGAAGGATGGAAAAGTACGCTGGAAACGCAAATGAAGCACTTTCACTTCCTCAAACATGACCGCGTAGCCGTGGGTCCACGTGTGCCCCGCAAGTTTCGCCCGGCGAATCTGCGCCCCGGGCTTTACAGCGTCGATTAAGTAGCAATTCCCGCAGGTTTCGGCAGATTGCCGCCGGTCCGCAAGCCTGCAGTGTCCCTCCATTCCGCAACAACACCTTTCCTGCGAATCCCCGGCGAAACGCACTCTGGAGAGATCATGATTACGGCCACGGAAACCAAACTACCCAAAATCAAGACAGCATTGCCCGGGCCCAAGGCCAAGGAAGTGATCGCATACGACGCGAAGTATATGTCGCCTTCGCTGACGCGCGATTACCCGCTGGTGGCGGAGCGCGCTTCCGGCGCCATCGTGGAAGACCCGGACGGAAATACTTTCCTGGATTTTGCCGCAGGCATCGCGGTTTGCTCGACGGGGCATTGCCACCCGCAGGTGGTGGCGGCCATTCAGAAGCAGGCGGCGGAGCTTATCCACATCGCAGGAACGGATTTTTATCACCGGCACATGCCGGAGTTCGCGGAAAAGCTGGTTTCGACGATGCCAAAGTCGGAGAAATGGAAAGTGTTTTTCGGCAATTCCGGGACGGAAGCTGTGGAAGGAGCGATCAAGCTGGCGCGGTATCACACCAAGCGCGACAAACTGATCGCCTTTTACGGCTGCTTCCACGGGCGGACGCTGGGCTCGCTTTCGCTGACGGCTTCGAAGAGCACGCAGCGCAAGAATTTTGGAACGCTGCTCGGCGGCGTCGAGCACATCCCGTATCCGTATGCGTATCGCTGCGCGTTGGGGCACACGAGGGAAACCTGCGGCGGGGAGATCATCGAACTGCTGGAGCAGCAGATCTTCAAGCGGCTGTTTGCGCCGGAAGAAGTTGCGGCCATCATTGTGGAGCCGGTGCAGGGCGAAGGCGGGTTCATCCCGGCGCCGCTGTTTTTCCTGCAGGAACTGCAGCGCATCTGCAACAAGAACGGCATCATGCTGATTCTGGATGAAGTGCAGGCGGGCATGGGCCGCACAGGAAAGTGGTGGGCTTATGATCATGCCGGTATCACGCCGGACATCGTTCTGACCGCGAAGGGAATTGCCAGCGGCATGCCGGTGGCGGCATTCATCGCGAAAGAAAGCGTGATGAACTGGAAGGTCGGTTCACACGGAACCACTTACGGCGGGAATCCCGTTTGCCTGGCAGCCGCGACGACTACGTTCGACCTCATCGAAGGCGGGTTGATGGCCAACGCGGAGAAGGTGGGGAATTACATCTTCAGCAAGATCAGCGATTGGCCGAACCGCTTCAAGATTGTGGGCGATGTCCGCGGCAAGGGCCTGATGATTGGCGTGGAGATCGTGCGCGATCAACGCACCAAGGAACGCGCGGCGGATTTGCGCGATGCCGTGGTGGACAACGCCTTTCACCGGGGATTGCTGACGCTCGGCTCGGGCGAAAACTCGATTCGAATATCGCCGCCGCTCATCATTGACGAGGAGCAGGCGGATTGCGCGATCCGGATTATGGAGGAGTCGATCCGGGAGGCGGAGAAGAAGATTTAGAAGAAGGCGATCAGATAGCAGCGATCAGATAACAGGAAGCAGGAAACGGATCCCGCGGCTGGCTTGAGATGCCAGCTGCGGGATTTTTGTTTATACTTTGCGGTACTATATGCAGAAGGTAACTATCCATGGGGATGCTGGCGCGGATCGGATACGCCTGGGTGAAGTGGAAGTCGCGCTACGGCTTGCGCGACGTTGCCCCGGGGTCGGAAGAAGACCGGAAGCAGGAGGCTCTGCGTGTGGGCGTGCGCGGGGAAACCTACGCTTACTGGTATCTGCGGCGGCAGGGATACGTGTTCATTGCCAAGAATTACATGCCGGCGCGGGAGAAGGGTGAGCTGGACCTGGTGGGGTTTGATGGCGACACGCTGGCTTTTGTGGAAGTGCGGACGCGCGCGGTGGCGAAAGGGAAGATTGCGCTGCCGGAATTGAGCATCAGCGAAGAGAAACACCAGGTGCTGGTGCGCACCGCCCACGCATTTTTGCGGGAACGGCACGTGCGGCAATGTCCGGTACGGTTCGACGTCGTCGGGATCGACAACACGCCGGGAAAACCGCCCGTAGTTCGGCTACACAAGGATGCCCTGAGCCCACGGGCTTGACGCCGGTGCGTTCGGCACTGGTCTCCAAGACAACTCGCGGTACAATATCAGCTAGCTTAGGGTGTGTTCTGGAAGCATCCTGAGAGAATTCGACAGGGGGAATGCATTGCCGGAGTTACGTAAGGATCCAATTACGGGCCGCTGGGTGATCATTTCGACCGACCGTGGTAAGCGGCCGAATGATTTTCTGCGCGAGAGCGTGTTTCCCAAGCCGCCGCAAAATTGCCCGTTCTGCCCGGGGAATGAAGGGAAGACGCCGCCGGAAATCCTGGCGTACGGTCGCAATGGAACCGGCGCGAACACGCCGGGATGGAATATCCGAGTGGTGCCGAACCGTTTTCCAGCGCTCGGGATCGAAGGCGAGCTGGACCGCGAGGGCGAAGGGCTGTTCGACAAGATGAACGGCATCGGCGCCCATGAAGTGGTGATCGAAACGCCGCAGCATCAGACGACGCTGGCGCAATTGCCGCAGAAATCGATTGAAGACGTGCTGTGGGCCTACCGCGACCGGATGCTGGACCTGAAAAACGACAAGCGTTTCCGGTACGTGCTGATTTTCAAGAATCACGGGGAAGCGGCGGGCGCCTCTGTGGAGCACCCGCACTCGCAGCTGATTGCGCTGCCGATCGTGCCGCGCCGCGTGCGCGAAGAAGTGGACAATTGTTGGCACTATTACGACGAGAAAGAGCGGTGCATTTTTTGCGACATTATCCGGCAGGAGCGCGACACCGGCGAGCGGGTGGTCGGCGAGAACGATCACTTCATCGCGCTGGCCCCATACGCATCGCGATTTCCGTTTGAGATGTGGCTGCTGCCGAAGGTGCACAGCTCGGCCTACGAGAACAACCAGAGCAGCATGTACAGCGCGCTGGCCAACATGCTGAAAGACACGCTGATGAGGATGGACGCGGTGCTGGACCGCCCGGCCTACAACTTCATGATTCACACCTCACCGATCGGCGAAGAGATCAACGATCATTATCACTGGCACATCGAAATCATCCCCAAGCTGACCAAGGTGGCGGGATTCGAGTGGGGCACGGGCTTTTATATCAACCCCACGCCACCGGAAGAGTCGGCACGATTCCTGCGTGAAGCCCAGATCGAAGAACCGGTCAAAAAATAATCTCCATCGGGGTGCCGCGGAGCGGGCAAGAGACGTTTTTAGCGCATAAGGCGTAAAAGTGGCCCGATTCGCCTGACATGCAGAGAAGATTTTCGATATAATTAAGGATTGAGGCGCGGTACCCAAGTGGTAAGGGAGAGGTCTGCAAAACCTTTATGCGTGGGTTCGATTCCCACCCGCGCCTCCAACAATTTTGAACCCTCGGTTTTCCCCACTGTTTCTATTCCCTAACTGACTTGTAACTCATTCCGGTGGCAGAGTGCCTCGTGGCCTATCTGCTCCGCGGGGAAAGAGATGCCGGAGAGGCCGGGCGGAGGAAATGCACGGAAGTGAATCCTCATGCGCTGGAGTGTTCCATGGTGAAACTGTTTTACAAGCCTATAGAAAATTCTAATCCCGCAAGTCGTTCAATCCGCACAAAAAATCGGCTCACTTGGCAAGAAAGATGGCGCGCGTCGTGCACACGTTCTTCGGGGGCTCCTTTGTGCGGGTGTCCGAACCCGGCAGAAGAAGCCGGCCATCACGGTAGCCGCCAATCCCAAGGAAGCGAGAAGTGAGGCAAGACAGTGGCTCGAGAGCGGAAACAAGCCAAGGAAGCAGCGGCGGCCGAACAACCGCGGAAAACGGAGTGGGACCTGAGGGAACTGATGGAGCGGCTCGGAGGCGACCACGAGTTTCTCCGGGAGCTGCTAGTGATGTTCCGGGAAGACGTGCGGATGAATTTGGAGAAATCCCGGACAGCGATTGCGAAGGGTGATTATGAAGGCCTCTCGCGCGCCGCGCACACGATGAAGGGCATGCTGAGAAACCTTTCGATGGGCACCGCGGCGGAAACGGCGGCCGCACTCGAAAAGGCTTCTAAAGAGAGCCTGCAGGGGGAATCCAAGGAATTGCTGGAAGGATTGACGAAGGAACTGGAGGGAATTCTGCCGGAAGTGGAAGCACAACTGGCGGATGCGAAGCCATGAGGATACTTGTTGCCGAAGATGATGCCATCTCGCGAACACTTCTCGAGAGAACGTTGCAGCGCGCCGGATACGAGGTGATCGCCGTGGAAGACGGGGCGCAGGCGATCGTGGAGCTGGTCAAGCAGGATGCGCCGCGGCTGGCGCTGCTGGACTGGATCATGCCAGGGAAGGACGGCGTGGAGGTGTGCCGCGAAGTGCGGCGGCGCAAGGAGCAGGCGTATACGTACCTGATCCTGCTGTCGTCCAAGGAATCGAAGGGGGACATTGTGGCCGGTCTGGAGTCCGGCGCCGACGATTATCTTACGAAACCCTTTGACGTGGACGAGTTGAAGGCCAGACTGCGAACCGGGCATCGCATTCTGGAACTGGAAGACCACCTTGTGGAAGCCCGGGAAAGCATGAGATTCCAGGCTACGCATGATTTGCTCACCTCACTATGGAACCGCGGCGTGATCGTGGAGTTGATGTCGCACGAAATCATGCGCTCGCGCAGGGAACGAAGCTGCACGGCGGTGATGATGTGTGACATCGACAATTTCAAGAGCGTCAACGACCAGTACGGGCATGCGGTCGGGGATGATGTGCTGCGCGAGGTGGCGCGGCGACTGCACCATTCGGTTCGGTCGTACGACATGGTGGGCCGCTACGGAGGCGAAGAATTTCTGGTTGCCCTGAACAAGTGCAATCCCGAAAGTGCAGTGTCGCGGGCCGAAAATCTGCGGGCGAAGATTGGGGGCTGTGCGATCCAAACGGCGAACAAGCCGGTGACAGTGACAATTAGCATCGGCCTGGCGCTTTCGACGGAATTCACCCAGTGCACCGTGGAGGAACTCATGCACCAGGCCGACATTGCGCTGTACGCGGCGAAGGCGGCAGGTCGCAATTGTGTGCGAGTGGCGCAACCCTCCGGTGTCAGCAAACCAGCCGAGGAGCAGCCAAAGGAAACGTCAGTGCTGGCGCCATGAGCCACAAAGTGGAGCAGTAGGCTGGCGGACAGTTCAGAGTCCCTTCATCTTGCTTCGAGAAAGTTCCATCATCTGCCGCATGGCCACAGACGAGCCGGGGGCGCGGCGCTCGCGCCAGGCCTCCAGCCGCTTGCAGGTCTCTTCGATTCCGGAAAATAGCGTGGGATTCTTGAACGCGGCTCGCCAGGTGGGGACGATGGTCCGCATTCGGTCCCACACCACCCAGACCTCTCCATTACTTTCAAAGAATAGCTCGTCGTTGATCAGGCCGCGATTCACGATGCTGGCGACCATCTCCCAATAACTGATCACCATCCTGATGTAGGTATTTTCCTGGCTGCCCTGCGGATATTTTTGCATGACTTCTTCGGGAGTACCGGCGTGGAAATGGTCCACGAACCACGCGCGCGCTTCCCGCAGGCGAGGTTCCCGCCGGAGGTCATAGAGCCGCAGCATGAGGTTAACTTCTTCGTAGTTGATTTGAGACATGCGTGAAACTCCTTTACATATCCATGCGGAAGTTCATGTCGAGGGAGGCGGGACAGCGTCACCCTGAAAAACCGGAGCGGGTTTGAATTCCACGCGTTGCACGCCGCTGACGGGGATGTCGCGGCGCTGGAACTCTAATTGGATGCGGCGGCGGAGTTCGCGCGCTACATCGTCCTGGCGAGAGGGAGCGGTGCGGACCTGGAGGCGCACGGTGGAGGAGTTCTGGTCAAAATTCTGGAGGCCCAGAATGCGCGGGCCATCCACGATGGCTTGCGACCAGGATGGATCTCCACGCAGTTCGGCGGCGGCGGCTTCCAGCGCTTGCAGGGCTTTTTCCTGAGAGAGTTGCGGAGAGAGGGCGACGTCCACGAAGGCCTGCGACCAGTCGCGGCTGAGATTCGCGACGGTGCGGATGTCGCCGTTCGAAAGCGTGACGAGCGCCCCGCGCGCGTCGCGAACCACCGTTCGGCGCAAGGTGACGTGTTCCACGCGGCCAATAGTGTCGCCGACCTGAATGGAGTCCCCGACAACGAATTGATCTTCCAGGATGATGTAAAAGCCGGTGATGACGTCGCGCACCAGATTTTGCGCGCCGAAGCCCAGCGCGAGGCTGGCGAGGCCGGCGAGCGTGGCCACGGGCGTCACATTGATTCCAAACTGCCCGGCGGCGGTCAGCAGCGCCACGGCCCAGACGATTTTGCTTCCCGCGCTGTAAAGGACCACCGCGACGGTGCGCGTTTGCTGCTCGCGAGCCTTGGCCGCGCGCGCCTCGGAGCCGGCAGGCTTGATCACCAGGTTGGTGATCAGGCGCAGCAGCCGGTTGACCACCAGCACGACGATGAGAATGGCGACGAGACGAAAGAAAACGGCCGCGCTGGAATCCGGAAAATAAGAGAGCAGACTAGACATAGGATTGGTTGACGGGCGAGTATAACATTGGTGGCGGCGCGGTGCAGCGCCTCGGGGCACATACCGGGGGTCGAGGGAGGAGTCGCGGTGAAGAACAGGCGAACATTTCTGGGAGGATTGCTGACCGCCGGATTGGCCACGCGATTTACCGGCGAACTGGCGTGGGGGCAAAATCCCAAGCTTTCTCAGGATCAGAAAACCGGACCGGACGCTGCACCCGAGAATCCGCTGGCGCCTTCCGCGGACAAGCGGATGCTGGAAGAGAACCAAAAAGAGATCAAGAAAAAGGTGGAGAGGCTTTACGACCTGGCATCCGAATTGAAGGGGGAAGTGGAAAAGACGGATTCGAGCAAAGTGCTGAGCCTGAACCTGGTGCGCAAGGCGGAAGAAATCGAGAAGCTCGCCCGCGACATCAAAAACCGTTCGAAGGGATAAGCAGCCCCGCGCTCACGAAAGGATTTTGTAGGGGCCGCCCGCCGCGGCGGGCGGGCAGTCGGCGATCACCAAAGCTAGTAGCGGCCACTTTCGAGTGGCCCAGCTCGATGTTAGCTCACCCGCCGCCCTACCGCCGTGCGCCCGAAGCGGCGCAAGAAGCACTCTGGCGGGGATGAGAAGGACAGGATAAACTATTGGAGTTGTCTGCTCGTTTTTTGTGCGCCCGTAGCTCAGCTGGATAGAGCGCTTGCCTCCGAAGCAAGAGGTCGCGTGTTCGAATCACGCCGGGCGCACCACTAATAACTTTTGATCTTTCCCAAGCTGTCCGGACCGGTCCGGTGGCCCCAGACTGAACATCTAATCTTCCAACTTGCACAGACGGTCAGGAGGGAGCATTGACTGCATGGCTTATATCGGTCAACGTCGGTCTCCCCCATGACATTACGTGGCGCGGCAAGACCGTCCACACAGGAATCTGGAAAAGCCTGGCGACAGGCCGGGTAATCCTGTTCTAAATAATCGACCCCGCCGGCACAGAAGTTAGCTTCTCGCTAAGACTCCAGAGAGCTTCGGCCGCCACCTTATCCACGGCCCACGGGCGCACACCGCTCTTGAGCTTGCTATCCGCGGGGACCATCGCCGCGATATCGCAGTCTTCGCAATAAACCCCGCCCTTGCCATTCAATTGCGCGCTCACCGCGCACCAAATTGTCGTTGCCGCGCCTTCCTCGACCGTTTTGAAACGCTCGGGAACCTTGGTGACATCAGGAATCTTGACGATACCATTTTCTCGATGGATGCCGTACCGGCTTAATTCTTCGTCCGTCATGTATTTAAGAAGGTCGGTGAGTATTCCGCCTGGATGCACGGCAAAAGCGCGTACGCCATGCTTTTGACCTCGTTTATCAAGCTCTACCGCAAAGAGTGAATTTGCGCTCTTCGATTGCCCGTAAGCCGCCCATTTGTCATACGGCCGCCTCTCGAAATTCGGGTCGTTGAGATCGACTTCACCTCTGCTATGGCCGCGGGAAGAAAGGGTCACCACCCGCGCGCCGCGCGCCCTTTTAAGCGCTTCCCAGAGCCTTGCCGTCAACTGGAAATGGCCCAGGTGATTCGTCGCAAACTGCATTTCGTAGCCGCGTTCGTCCCGCGTCAGCGGAGTCGCCATAACGCCCGCATTGTTTATGAGCAAATGGAGCGCGCGACGTGACTTCAGAAATTCGCTGGCGAAACGATCGACGGAAGCTGGACTGGCGAGATCAAGCTCGCCAACCTCAACGTTTTTCATTTTTGCGACAGCCGTTTGCGCTTTCCTTGTGTCGCGGGAGCCGACAACCACCGTGGCCCCTGCATTGGAAAGCACTCGCGTCGTCTCCAGCCCAAGACCTGCGTGGCCACCGGTCACAATCGCGACCTTTCCTCGAAGATCAGTTCCTCCAAGGGCTTCTTCGGCAGTTGTTCTTGCGCCGAACCCGGATCGCAGCGGTTTTTGCTCAGTCACCATATTCGATATCTTGCCTTTTCCAAATAATATGATTACTCACTCATTTATTCGATGCACGGAATCACCGCCGGGTTATGCCCGCCCAGAACATTTGGAACCCGCTCTCCCGGTATTTAGCCGCTTTGGATGGGTTCGACACCGTAAGGTCTATCGCCGCCTCTACCAGGGCTCCTAACGACTTCGAGATAAGTTCCACCGGGAGATCATTCCGAAAGACACCCTGCTCAATCGCGTCGCGAATCATGGTTTGGTACTCGACAAACGGCGCGCTGCCGGCCTCTCTGGACTCTTTGGTGAGCACCTCTGACACCGATAGTTGCCCCAGCACCTTGCGCTGTCTGGGATTCGTGATGCCCCAATTGACATAGCGGTCCCACACATGCTGAAGCCTGGCGCGAACATTCTTTTTCCGGGGGAAATCCGACATCATCGCGTCCGCTAGTTCCAGCTTCAGCTCCCGGTAAAGCGAGTTGATCAAATCATCCTTTGTCTTGAAATAGGTGAAGAGTGTCCCCTCAGCGACATCTGCTCGCCGTGATATTTCAGACGTGGGGGCGGCCGCGAGGCCACGCTCCGCAATCAAGCGTGTTGCGGCATCCAGGATTGCATTTCTCTTGTCTTCGCTCTTGGGGCGCGCCATGTGAATTCCCTGTGGATGAGTATATACTCAATTATACCAGAAGGGGTCTTCCACCCGTCGAGCGGTTCTTCATTACGGGGAAAGCCATTGCCGCATCTGTTCGGCTGCGACGTTGCCTCCGGTCAGGATCGTGCCAATCGATTGGCCCTTGAATCGTTCGCGGTAGGTCGTCAGCGCCGCCAGTCCTGCGGCACCGGAAGGCTCGAGCACCACACCGAGCTCCCGGTGGGCGAGCTGCATCGCCGACAGCAGCGCGTCGTCTTCAACAAGAAGAATGTCATCCACGAGGCCGACAAGATCGGTGACAGCCTCCGGGTACGGGCTTTGAACCGCGATTCCGTCGGCAATCGTTTCGGTTCGCTCCAACTCCTGAGCCTGGCGCGCCCGCCAGGAGCGCTCCATCGCGGGAGCACCACTGGCGCAAATGCCAATCATCCGCGTGGCCGGCCGGTGCGCCTTCACCCACCGGGCCACGCCGGCCAGTAAAGCACCATCACCAAGCGGGACGAGGATGGCATCGAACGGCTCCGGCCATCGCAGCAACTCCAATCCGATTGTGCCGGCACCCTCCGCGATAGCGGGGACGCGCCCGTCCTCGATTAGCGTCCCGCCGGTCTCCGCCGCGAACACCTTCGCAGCCGAGTGGGCAGCCTTGAAATCCTCACCGACCAGCCGGACCTCCGCCCCGAGCGCACGCATGCGTGCGACCTTTAGCGGGTTGGCGGTGACGCTGGCGAAAATAGTGAGCGACAGTCCACGCTTGCGGGCAGCATAGGCCATGCCCTGGCCGAAATTTCCCGCCGTGGCACACACCAGCTGGGGGCGTCCGCCCAACATCGCCATCAGATATTCCGCACCTCGTCCCTTGAACGAGCGAATCGGGTTCAGGGTTTCGACTTTGACGACGACGCGGCAATCGAGCTCTTGCTCTAGCGGCTCCGCCCGGAACTGAGGTGAGTTGAGAAACACCGGATCAATGATCCCCGCGGCCTGCTCAATGCGTTCGACGGACAAACGATGGGGTTCGATCACTTGCGCTCCCTCTTGTTGTGATTTTATATTCTCAAGGTGAACTTGCAGCAAGCAACTAATTCCCAATTCGGTTAACGGTCGGATGGGAAACTACAGATCAGGGAGTCGTGGGAGCGTTGCTGGGCAGGTGCGGCGTCAACTTTCGGATGACAAATTCCTGGATAAGATTGGCGGCGGCGGTCCCTGCAATTCCGATGGCCTCATTTTCAAACGTCAATCCCGCGCCGCGATCGTTTGCCGGATAGTAGAGGTTGGAGATACCGCCGGCGGCGAGTCCGCCGATGATGGTCGAGTAATTTGCCTGCCAGTGCCCGTTGTCGCCCTTGCAGATTACGGAATTGGCGATGGCATAGAGAATCCGCGAGCGCTTGCTGCCGGTTCCCTTGTAGAAATAACGCGGATCTTGCTTGAGGAGCGAGGGCAGTATAGCGCCCGCGATAAACGTGTTTGTGACGAGGTCCCCGTAAGCGGCTCCGTAGCGCCTTCCGTAACCCGCCGCGCCTTGCCCGTATCCGCCGAACTGATTTTCCGCCTGCTGAATGCCCGCAACGGCGCCGGTTATTCCGAAGGTGACCGGATCGAGCGTCGACTTCCAGGCCAACTCGAATTTTTGCCTGGTATTCAGCGGCGCCGCGTTTGGAACGTAGCTGACATAGAAATTTGGAATGAAGCCCAGCACGCGCTGCTTTTCCTGATCCTTGATCTGCGCTTGAGCCAGTTCGACCGGTGAGAATTCGACGCGCACTTCGGTGACCTCGGTCGTCAGCGCCAGAGTAATTTGCGGGATAACAATGTTTTCTCCGGAATGCAGGATTCCCGAGGAGGTTTTCGCAGCGAAACCTTCCGCCATAATGGAAAGCTGGTACGGCCCGGGAGCGATGTTGGCGAATGAATATTGCCCATCGTCGCCGGATTGCGTTTCTGTGCTCGGGGATTGGTCTTGGCGGGTGAGTTTCACCCGGGCGCCAGCAATGGCGGCTCCATTTGGATCGACAACTGTCCCGTGGATGGTCCCCGGAACTGGCGGATCGGGAAGCTGCGCGCTTGCGGAGGAAGGCTCATTTGGAGCGGCTTCGGATTGGCCGTGCTCGGCGCCCACGGTGGGGGGAGCCTGAGCATGAGCCGGAAGGGCGCAAAGCAGGGCAACCAGGCTTATCCAAGCTGGGATCCCCTGGCCCAAGAAAGAGGTGCGGAAAGTTACGCCAGGAGATTTCCGGCAGGAGACGTTTCTCGTCGAAATCACACCTTTTATTTTACAGCCTTCCCGCCGACTTTCAGCAAGTTTTCACCGATGCTTCTGGCGCCGGGCATGAGTCTTTTCCGATGATCTGAGAATTTCTGACAAAGGGCGCGTCTAAGCGAGTACAGTGCCAAGGGTCTGGAACCGTTGGGATGCCGCATGCGGAAGCTCGGGTTGCCCGGAAAGGGAATCATGAATACTTCGAGGGTGTTGTTGCCGGTTGTGGCGATCATAACCATGGCGGGATCGGCGCCGGGAGGGCCGGCCGAGGTAAAGAGCGGCGACGCGCTGGTGAAGGAGATGCACGAGCGCTACGCGGCGTCGTGGTATCCAACGGTGACGTTCACGCAAAAGAGCACCACCTATAATGCCGATGGCACGACGAAGGTGGAGACGTGGTACGAAGCGGCGCTGCTGCCGGGGAAACTTCGTATTGATATCGGGCCGCCGAGCAAGGGCAACGGCTATCTACTGGTGGATGGAAATGTGACCGTGTTTAAGGAAGGGCAGCTCAAGGCAAACGTCCCGCAGGTAAACATGCTGTTGGTGCTGGGATTTGACGTGTACAAGCAAACGCCGGAGGCGACACTGGCGATTGCGAAGAAGGAAGGCTTTGACGCCGGCAAATTTCACGAAGATACCTGGGAGGGAAAGCCCGTTTATGTCTTCGGCGCGGAAAAGGGCGATCTGAAATCAAAGCAGTTCTGGGTGGAGAAAGACCGCATGCTGTTTGTGCGCCTGCTGGAACCCGCTGCGAGCGATCCGAACAAAACGCAGGACATTCGTTTTGCCGATTACCGCAAGCTGGGCGGTGGATGGATCGCTGCGCTGGTCGAAGTCTATCTGGACGGGAAAAAAGTCTTCAGCGAGGAATACACGGAGATCAAAAGCGACGTAAAGCTGGACCCGGGGGTCTTCGATCCCAAGCAATTCACCTCAGCCCATTGGGAAAAACCCTAAAACTGTCAGCACGCAATCTGGTATTTCTACTCGCAGTTTCCATACTGACGCCAGCTGTTTTCCGCGGCGAAACTCCGCAGCGAGTTTCCGTGCCGAATTTCGGGCCAGCGTGTATTGTTGAAGGGGAAGATTCCAGCGGATGAGGCCATGGGGAACCTACGGATACTGATTTCTCTCACTACGAACGACAACGACTATCAAGTTGAACAAGCAAGTGCTGCCGAGCAGGCGGCGCGCAAGCATGGAATCGATCTCCGGATCATCTATTCGGACAACGACGCAATCAATCAAAGCACCCAGATTCTGAAAGTCATCCAGGAAGCCGAAGAAGCCGATCGCCCCAACGCGATTATTTTTGAACCGGTGGGCGGTACGGCCTTGCCGCAGGTGGCGCGCGCTGCCGTCAACCAGGGCATCGCTTGGGTGGTGCTGAATCGCGAAGCGCCCTATGTGCCGGAGTTGCGTGGGCTGGGCAAAGCACCGGTGTTTGTGGTCACCGTGGATCACGTGGAGATCGGCCGCATCCAGGCGCAGCAGTGTGCAGCCCTGATTCCCAGGGGCGGCACCGTGCTTTATATGCAGGGCCCTTCGGAGAATTCCGCCGCCAAGGACCGCTTCAAAGGCATGCTGGAAATGAAGCCCGCAAACATGCACCTGATCACCCTGAAGGGCCAGTGGACGGAAGAAAGCGCGCAGCGCGCGGTGCGTTCCTGGCTGAAGCTGACCACCACAAGAAAGACCCAGATCGACCTGGTGGCCGCGCAGGACGACGCCATGGCCATCGGCATCCGCAAAGCGTTTCAGGAAGTGTCGAACGAAGTGGAACGCGAACGCTGGCTTTCGGTGCCGTTCCTGGGGATTGACGGCTTGCCGAAAACCGGGCAGACCTGGTTGCGCAGCGGTCTGCTGCGCGCCACGATTTTCAGCCCGCCGAACACCGGGCAGGCGATCGACATGCTGGTGGACGCTCTGCAACACCGGAAGAACCAACCCGAGAAGGCACTCACCGTTCCGGTGTCCATGCCCCCCCTCGATGCACTCCGCGCCCAAAAGTAACCTACCTCGAGGCACCATGGAGCTGCCTCATTACGACTCTCTTCGGAATGAAAATGTGGAAGAAAATTCTTACGCATGGTGGGGCTGGGGAGGTTCGAACTCCCGACCTACGGTTTAGGAAACCGACGCTCTATCCATCTGAGCTACAGCCCCGCCAACCACATTGTAGTATGAGAGGCCACGGCGCGGCGACCTCTTCATGTGCCGCCCGAATCCCCGTTAACACCAGCGCTCTGTGATATTATCCCCCTAGCACCCGAGTTCGGCGCCCGCCTACGCCTTCCCAGACTCCCCTTGGAGGTTTCCATGAGCAGCAAACTGAAGTGGATTGGTATCGTCGTTGTGGCGATCATCGTGATTTTGATTGTCGTGCCGTTCCTGATTCCAATCAACAAGTTCAAACCCACCATCGAATCGAAAGCGTCCGAAGCGCTGGGCCGCAAAGTGCAACTTGGGAATTTAAGTTTGTCGCTTTTGACCGGGTCCGTCGGAATTGACGATGTTTCGGTCAGCGACGATCCGAAGTTTAATCCCGGACCATTCCTCACGGCAAAGACCGTGAAAGTGGGCGTGGAGCTGATCCCGCTGATTTTTTCCCAACAATTGAATGTCACCGAAATTACAGTCGTCAATCCGCAGGTGACCATGCTCAAGGATCCCAGCGGGCGTTGGAATTTTTCCTCGATTGGCGGCGCTTCCAGCAAGACCACTCCCAAATCCGCCCCCGCCAGTAATTCGGCCGAGGCGCTTTCCATCGGGAAGTTGCGCCTGGAAGACGGGCAAATCACCCTGGGCAACACGAACTCCCGCAAGCGCACGGTCTACACCAAAGTGAATCTGACCGCCAGCGACGTGGCGATGAAGAATAATTTCCCGGTCCTCTTTTCCATGCAAATGCCCGGCGGCGGCAGCATGAGGATCGACGGCAAAATCGGCCCGGTGGACGCCGAGGACGCCGCGCTGACGCCGCAGAACGTGAAGCTCACGATCAGCGGACTGAATCTGGCGAGCACCGGCTTTCTGGATCCCTCGCTGGGACTCGGCGGAGTTGCGGACATGGACGCGAACCTGGTCAGCGAGAAGGGCCAGATGGCCACGAAGGGCCAATTGAAACTCTCCAAAGCAGTACTGGTTGCCGGAGGAAGCCCCGCGGGCGTCCCGGCGGTCGTTAATTTCGACACAAAATACGACCTCGTGAAAGGCACGGGCGTCCTGCATCCTTCCACACTGAATATCGGAAACGCCAAGTCCAATTTGAGCGGAACCTATAAATCCGAAGGTGATGCCTTCGCCGTGGATCTGAAAATCACCGGTGACGGCCTTCCCGCGACCGACCTCGAATCCTTCCTTCCCGCGCTCGGCATCAACTTGCCGGACAAGTCCCGGCTGAGCGCGGGCACCATGAACACGAACCTCCACGTTTCCGGCCCGACCGATAAGCTGGTGACCGATGGCACGATCGGTTTGTTCAATGGAAAATTGGCGGGCTTCGACCTGGGCAAGAAATTGTCGGGCATCGGCTCGCTTGCGGGAATCAAATCGGGTAGCGACCTGATCATTGAAAAGTTCACCACGAATTTGCACATGGCTACGACCGGACTCCGCGCGGACAACCTGGACGCCGTGGTTCCGGCGCTTGGGTCCATGGTCGGCAACGGCACCGTGGACGCGAAGAACAACCTCGACTTCAAGCTCGTGGCGACGGTGAACAATTCCGTGGCAACCGCGGCGGCAGGTTCGATGGCTGGCGGCATGGGTGGAACGATGGGCAACGTGCTCGGCGGCGGAGCCAACTGCAAGAACGGCGGCATCAAGGTGCCGTTGCAGATACACGGGACCACTGCAAGCCCGCAATTTGTGCCGGACATCGGCGGCGCGGCGGCGAGTCTTCTCAAGGCTGAATTTTCCTGCGCCGGCAGCGGGGGAGCGGGCGGCCTGACCAACGCGGCCGGCGCACTCGCCGGCGGCAGCAAAGGCACCACCACGGACACAATCAACCAACTCGGCGGCCTCCTCGGCAAAAAGAAGCCGTAGGCCCGAGTACCAAACAATTTTCAAAAAGAGACAAGCACAGTTCGGCTTGTCTCTTTTTTTTGTGCTGGCTCTTGACGTTCGCCCACGTTGCCACTAGCCTCAATATCCTGCGAGGGATGCAAGTCCGACGGGGACTTCGCAAAGCAATAACGCAAGCAAGACGAGGAGCCAGAGATGAGTTGGAGGAGCGTTCAACTACGCTTGTGGGCATTTGTGCTTGTTGGAGCCTGGCTTGGATTGCTCGGAACTCGCGCCGCGTGGGGACAGGGCGGCGAGCCGCGCACCTTCGCGATTCGCGGCGCAAAAGTTGTGCCGGTGTCCTCGGCGCCGCTTGAAAACGCCACGGTGGTGGTCTCGCGCGGCGTCATCATCGCAGTGGGAACGAACGTCGCCATCCCCCCGGATGCCTGGGTGATTGACGGCAAGGGACTCACCGTCTATCCCGGACTGATTGATGGATTCACGGATGTTGGTGTCGCCGCTCCGGCTGCTCCGCCCTCTCCGGGAGAGGGAGGCGCCCGGCCGCAGCCCATCGTTTCGCGCGGGCCCGAAGATCGGCCTGCGACCACGCCGTGGCGCAGTGCCGCTGACGAAGTGAATCCAAGTGATCCTCGAGTGGAAACCTGGCGCTCGGCGGGATTTACGACCGTGATCGCCGCTCCCAAAGGCGGCATGTTTCCCGGCCAGGCCGCCGTCCTTGACTTGGGCGGCGAGCGCGCCGGCGATTTGGTGGTGAAAACACCGGTCGCGGTTCCGGTTTCACTGCAGGCTCCGGGAGGATTCCGCAGTTATCCGGGCTCGGTGATGGGCGGGATCGCCTATGTCCGCCAGGTGTGGCTGGACACGAACTGGGACACGCAAGCGGACGCTATCTATGAAAAAAATCCACGCGGCGTGGAGCGGCCGAAATTCGACCGCAGCGACGCCGCTTTGGCCGCGGCGCTTGGGAAACATGCGGTCGTTTTGATTCCAGGAAACACTTCCCTGCAGATCCGCCGGGCGCTTCGCTTGGCCGAGGAATGGAAATTGAACGCGGTCCTTTACGGCGCGCAGATGGGCTATGAAGTCGCGCCGGAAATTGCCGCGAAGAAGATGCCGGTGCTGGTGGACCTGAAATGGCCTGAAGCGGAAAAGGACAGCGATCCGGAGGCGACACCTTCGCTGCGCACCCTGCGTTTCCGCGACCGCGCGCCTTCTTCGCCGGCCGCGCTCGGCAAGGCCGGAGTGAAATTCGCATTTTATTCGGGCGGGATGACCGCGCCGAAAGACATTCTCCCCGCGGTGAAGAAATCGATTGAAGCAGGGCTCAGCCCCGAAGCGGCGCTGCGTGCGCTGACGCTTTCAACCGCTGAAATTTTTGGCGTGGCGGATACGCTCGGCTCGATTGAAAACGGGAAGATCGCGAATCTCGTGGTCGCCGACGGCGATCTCTTCGACAAGAAAACCAAGGTGAAAATCGTTTTCGTCGACGGGCGAAAATACGAGGTGCGGGAAACCCTGCGGCCCAGCGAACCGCCGAAGGGCGACCTGACCGGCAAATGGAAATTGAGTTTTACGACGCCGCAAGGCCCGGAAGAAGCCACTGCCGATCTCACAATGCAGCCCGACGGCACACTGACCGGCAGCGTTACCAGCGATCACGGCACCGGAAGCGTATTCAGCGGGTGGGTCAGCGGCGAAAAATTCAGATTCTCGATCAACCTCTCGATCGAAGGCAGTTCAAGCGATGTTGTTTTCACCGGCACATTCGAGGGGACTTCCATGAAGGGTTCGATTCAGGCGATGGGCTATACCTTTGAGTTCAGTGGAACCAAGCCCACACGAATAGCTGGAGTGCAGGCAGGGAGTGCGCAATGAACGTGCGCGCAAGAATTTTGTGGTTCGCCGCTGCGTTCCTGCTCTGCGCCGTTGGGCTTCCCAGCGCCAAGGAAAAAGCGGCTAGCGGCACGGCAATGGACACGGCCGCGCCAGTGATCCTGATTCACAACGCGACCATCCTCACGGTTTCGCACGGCACCATCGACAAGGGCGACATCCTGATCAAAGACGGAAAGATTGCGGCCGTGGGCGGCACGCTGAAAGCTCCGGTGGACGCGGTCGTGATCGATGCGACCGGCCAGTTCGTTACGCCGGGCATCATTGACTGCCATTCGCACATCGCCGTGGATGGCAGCGTGAACGAGGGTTCCGTATCCGTGTCCTCAATGGTGAACATCGCCGACGTCCTGAACTCTGACGACATCTCGATTTACCGCGATCTTGCCGGCGGCGTCACCACCGCCAACATCCTTCACGGTTCCGCAAATTCCATCGGCGGCCAAACCATCGTCATCAAGCTTCGCTGGGGCCAGCCAGCATCGAAACTTCCTTTTGAAGGCGCGCTGCCCGGCATCAAATTTGCTCTCGGCGAAAATCCAAAACGTTCGAATTTTCGCGTCAGCGGTGCGCCGGAGCGCTACCCCGCTACCCGCATGGGCGTCGAGGAGACGATCCGCAGCGCATTCACCGAAGCGCGCGACTACAAAAAATCCTGGGACGACTACAACAAGCGGGCTGCGGCCGGCGAGAAAAATGCGATTCCCCCGCGCCGCAATCTGAAGCTGGACCCGCTGGTGGAAGTGCTCGAAGGGAAACGCTACGTCCACGCGCACTGCTACCGCGAAGATGAAATCCTGATGCTCCTCCGCGTGGCCAAGGAATTTGGCTTCCACGTGCAGACCTTCCAGCACGTGCTGGAGGGCTACAAAGTCGCGGACGAGATCGCCGCCGCGGGCGCCGGTGCATCCACGTTCTCGGACTGGTGGGCGTACAAGGTGGAGGCGTACGAGGCAATTCCGTATAACGCAGCGCTGATGACCAGGCGCGGCGTGCTCGTTTCGATCAACTCGGACGATGCCGCGGAAGCGACGCACCTTAATCAGGAGGCGGCGAAATCCATCCGGTATGGCGGACTGACGCGCGACGAGGCGCTGAAACTCGTCACACTGAATCCCGCCATCCAGTTGGGCATCGACAAGCGCGTTGGCACGATTGACGTCGGCAAGGACGCGGACCTGGCTATCTACAATCACGATCCGCTCAGCGCCTACGCCGTCGTGCAGAAGACGCTGATTGACGGCCGCGTCTATTTCGACCGCGAAAAGGAACAAACCGGGCGCGCCGCGCTCGAAAAAGAAAAGAAAGGCCTCCTCGAGAAGGCCAAGAAAAAGCAAGACGAAGAAAAGAAGGAAAGCGCAAAGAAACCCGAAGAGAAGAAACCGGAAGAAAAGAAGCCCGAGGAGAAGAAGGCTGAGGAAAAGAAAACCGAAGAAAAGAAGCCGGAAGACAAACCAAAGCCGCCGCAAGTCGATGCGGGCCAGGGAGGTGCACAGTGAAACGCCGGCTTCTGAATTTCCTCAGCGGGATTCTGATACTGACTTTCTTCGGTGCGCGCCCCAGTAATGCGCAAACTACCGCAACCACCGACTACGCCATTACGCACGCAAAAGTCTTCACTCTAGCTGGCCCGCCAATTGAAGACGGCACGGTCGTGATTCATGAAGGAAAAATCGCGGCCGTCGGCGCCGGCATCTCGATTCCTGCAGGAGCGCAGGTGATCGATGCGAAAGGCCTGCAGGTGTATCCCGGGCTGTTCGATCCTGTCACGCAGATGGGCTTAAGCGAAATCGGCGCTGTGAATGCCACCGTTGATACGACCGAGACCGGGTCTTTCAACCCGGATGTGACCGCCGCAACGGCCATTCTTCCCTCCAGCGCGCACATTCCGGTCACCCGCGCGTCGGGCATCACGGAAGTGATCGCGGCGCCGGCCAGCGGTGGCTTCGACAGCCGCGGCGCCACCAATCTGGTGGGCGGCCAAGCCTCCGCGATTCACCTTGCCGGTTGGACCGCCGAAGAGATGCTCATCAACAAGCGGGCGGCCATGGTGGTCGATTGGCCGGAGATCGAGACGCGCTCCTTCGATTTCGCTACTTTTTCGGTCAAAGAAAAGTCTTTTACCGAAGCGAAGAAAGAGTACGACAAACAGATCAACGAGCTCGCCGACTTTGTTGAACAAGCCCGCCATTATGCACAGGCTCTTCAGAGCTCCAGCAGCGCCGGCTTCCAGCGCGACGTGAAACTCGAAGCGATGGCTCCCGTAATTCGCGGGGAAATGCCGCTGCTGGTTTTTGCGGATCAGGCGCGGCAAATTCGCGATGCCGTGGAGTTCTGCGACAAGCAGAAATTGAAAGTCATCCTCGCGGGAGCCACCGAGGCGTGGAAAGAGAAGGACCTCCTCCGCTCAAAGAGCGTGCCGGTCATTCTGCGGCCGACGCTCGGCGAGCCTCCCGAAGAGGACGACGCTTACGACCGGTTGCTCACTCAGCCCGAAGAGCTTCGCGCAGCCGGCATAAAAATCGCATTCGGCAGCTTCGACAACAGCTTCGCGCGGCGGCTCGGCCAAGATGCCGCCAATGCCGTGGCGCATGGCTTGCCGTACGAGGAGGGGCTGAAGGCGATAACGCTGTACCCCGCGCAAATGTTCGGCCTCGACGCGCAATTGGGCACTGTGGAAACGGGGAAGATCGCCAACCTGATCGTCACCAACGGCGACCCGCTGGACGTAACCACCGATGTGCGCTACCTCTTCATCAAGGGCCAGCTTACATCCACGGACAACAAACAAAAGGCTTTGTACGAGAAATACCTGAGTCGCCCGAAGACTGCCCACTGACGCTTTGGGAGGCGGCGAAAAAAGTCGCCTTCTGCACCGCAACTTTTTGCATGATTCCGCGTATCTACAAGTGGATATCCATGCGCAAATCCATTCTGATCGCATTCTCCCTTGTTCTTGCAACCGCGTTTTGCATCCCGGCGCGTGCCGATGAAGCTCAAAAAATAATTGACCAGTATCTGAAGGCTGTGGGCGGAAGCAAGGCCGTCTCGCGTTTGCAAACCCTGGCCATTGATGGAAGTGTCGCCGCCATCGGGGATGCGGCCCCCGGAACTTACACGTTTAAGGTAAAACGGCCCAACCGGTTTTACACCGAACTGCGCGCGAACGGCGATACCTTGATCGAGTCCTACAACGGCAAGTCCGCCTGGCATGAGGCGGCCGATGGGGAACTCGGCACGCTGCTTGGGCCCGACGCGGTGCAAATGGAAGCCGCCGCGCAATACTACAACGCGCGGCTGGAATCGCTGGGCAAGCGAAAGGTCGGCGCCGCCTACAAAGGAGAAGCGCAAGTGAGTGGCCGCGCCGCGCAAGAGCTGGAATTAACCTACCCGACGGGAGTGAAATGGCGCGTATTCTTCGATGCGCAAACCCACTTGATCCTGGAAGAGAAGGCGCAAATCGCCGGAACGCCGCGGGAAATTTACTACGATGACTATCGCTCGGTGAACGGCGTCAAAGTGCCCTACAAAATCGAACTCACACGAGGAAACGACACCTACTCGGTAAGCGTCACCCGCGTCGCGATCAATGAAACCATCGGCGAGCGCGTGTTCGACTTCCCCATCAAGTCGCAAGTCAAGCTCCCCGACCTGAAAAAACTGTTTGAGCAACTCGACGCGAATCAGAAGCAGATCGACAAAATCAAGGAGAACTATGCCGGAACTCGCGCGGAAGAAGAAACGGAGTACGACAAATCCGGCAAGGTGACCAAAAAAGAAGCCAAGGAATTCACGTTTTTCTATCTCGACGGCGAGGAAATCTCCACGCTGGTGAAGAAGGATGGCAAGGATCTCAGTGAGGGTGAGCAGAAGAAGGAAAACGAGCAGACCCAGAAGCGCATTGAAGAGGTCCAGAAACAAAATAAGAAAAAAGAAGAAAAAGCGGAAAAGGCCAGGGAAGAAGGAAAGGACGAAAAAGATAAGGACGAGCCGGGTATCGAAGTTTTCCTGCGGACTTCCCAGTTTGTGAATCCACGCCGCGAACGCTTCCGCGGACAAGACGTGCTGGTTTTCGACTTCGAACCCAATCCCGAATACAAACCCAAAAACCTGGTCGAGCGCCTGGTGAAGGAATTGGCAGGCGTGGTCTGGGTGGACGAAAAGGCCAACGATGTGGCACGGCTGGAAGCGTATTTTGTGGGCGACTTCCACCTTGGCGGCGGGCTTTTGGCCAGCGTGCAGAAAGGCACAAGCTTTGTATTCGAGCAGGCTTACCTGAACAACGAAGTGTGGCTGCCTACCTACGAGGAAGCGCATGTCGGAGCACGAGTGCTGCTGGTGAAAGGATTCAAGCTCAACGCCATCACACGCTATTCGGACTATAAGCGCTTCAACGTGGAAACTCTGAACAGCATCGGCAAGCCGAAGGACGCGCCATCGGTAACACCCGCACCACAGGCAACGCCAACAAATCCGCAATGAATTCAATCCATTTTCAGAGAAGAACCGGGAGGGGCTAAATCGGATCACTCGCAGCTAAAAATTGGCAGTCGTTTAAGGTCACCTAGAAGGTGTCATCCTGAGGCTATCCGACGAGGATAGCCGAAGGACCTCAGCCTTAGATCTTGCACAAACTGTAGGTTGAGATCCTTCGAGGCGCAAACAACGCGCCCCTCAGGAGGACAATTTAGTTGAGAATGTGAAAACCAACAACGCGTTTTGATGAATGGGAACTAAACGGCGGGAGTCTGACTGAGAACTTCGCGCACTTTCTGCACCAGGGCGGCCGGCGAAAACGGTTTCTGCAGAAATGCCAATCCTTCTTCCAGCATGCCGCCGCTGGTGATCACGTTATCGGTATACCCGGACATGAAGAGCACGCGGATATCCCGGCGCCGCGCGGAAATGCGCGCTGCCAATTCGCGCCCGCTGGTGCCGGGCATCACCACATCCGTCAAAAGCAGGTGAATATCCCCGGAAAAACGCGCGGCAATCTGTTCTGCGTGCTTGGGATCAAGTGACGGAATGACTTCGTAGCCCTTTTCCGTAAGCACCGTCTGGATGAGTTCCCGCACAGCCTCCTCATCCTCGACGACAAGTATCGTTTCCGTGCCGCGTTGGGGCCGGGGCGCGGCCAGAGCGGCAGAAACTGCCTCGGGAACCTCATCCACACGCGGCAGATACACTTTAAACGTGCTGCCTTTGCCTGGCTCGCTATAGACCCAGATGTAGCCGCCGCTCTGCTTCACGATGCCGTACACGGTCGACAGGCCAAGCCCAGTCCCGCGGCCGCTTTCCTTGGTCGTGAAGAACGGTTCGAAAATATGGCCAACTGTCTGGCGATCCATGCCAACGCCCGTGTCCGAAACAGCCAGCATTACGTAGCGCCCGGGTTTCACAGTCACGTGGTCGACTGCGTAGAGCGCGTCCAGGTCTGCATTGCAAGTTTCGACCACCAGGCGGCCGCCTTCAGGCATGGCGTCGCGCGCGTTCACCACCAGGTTCATGATCACCTGCTCCACCTGCGCAGGATCGGCTTTAACCTTGCCCAGATCGTCTTTCACTCGCGTGACCATTTCGATCCGTTCATCCATCAGCCGCCGCAGAAGCGAATCGAGGTTCAGCACAATTTTATTCAAATCCAGAATCTTCGGCTGCAACACCTGCTTGCGGCTGAACGCCAGCAACTGGCGCACAAGCGCCGCCGCGCGCCCCGACGCATTCTCGATCCGCTCGATATCGGCGTGTGCTTCGCTGGGAAGGTGCGGCCGGCTCAAAGCCAGCTCCGTGTAACCCGAAATAATCGTCAGCAGATTGTTGAAGTCGTGGGCAATGCCTCCGGCCAGGCGCCCCACCGCTTCCATCTTGCGCGATTGCTGGAGCTGTGTTTCCAGCGCCTTTCGCTCGGTGATATCCACCATGATGCCTTCCATCACCGGGTGGGAATCGCTGCCTTGCACGATTACCGCCGTGTCGCTCAGCCATACTTCGCGTCCATCTTTCCGGCGCACGCGGAATTCCGCCTGAAAGGGAAACCCATTCTTGCTCTGCTCTTCCGCGGCAATCACCACGGGCAGATCGTCTGGATGAATGTGTTGATCCCAGTTAGGCGCAAGGGCCAGCCATTCTTCCGGCGTGTAACCCAGAATGTTTTCCACCTGCGGGCTGATGTAATACCATTTCCCGTTAATTCCAATTTCAGCGATGTAGGTGATGGCGTTGACGTGCTCGACCAGCATGCGGTACTTGGTTTCCGCGTCCGCTCGCGCCTTTTCTGCCTGCTGGTGCTGCGAAAGATCGCGGCAGACGCACACCGTGCCGCCGTCCGGCATCCGCCCTACGTGAAACTCGACCGGGATACGGCTGCCGTCCGGTCGCCGCAGTCGCATATTTCCAGACCACTTGCCGCTTTCCTTCAGCCCTTTGCGAACCTGGGACTCGATTTCGGCAATGGGCTGGAATGCATACACAACCCTCCATGGATGCCCGACAATGCGCTGGGGCGAATCGAATCCGAGCATCGAGGCGAGGGTCGAGTTGGCGTAGCTATGCTCGCCCTTTTCATTCAGAATCCCTATCCCTTCGACGGAAGAGTCCATTGCCAGAGACTGGCGACGCACGGTTTCTTCGTCCTGCTGCTGGCGGTATTGCGTTAGGCCAATGCGCACGGCATAGCAACTGAACGAAATGCCCAGCAAAGTGAAGCGAACGGCTTTCAGTCCCGGACCAAGTTGCGCGACCTGGATGAGAATGACCATCGGCCCGAAAAAAAACATCGCATTGTTCAGTAGGGTCTCGGCTAGTGTGTGGTTGCGCCTTCTTACCTGAGTCTCCGATTCGGGAACCGCCTTCCAGGTAGCCGCCCAGAAAGCCCCAAAAAGCAGCGGGGTCGTCCAGCCCAGGTCAAACCAGGTGCCGGTTGGTACTTCATGGGCGACCTGGAGCCGGGAAACGACGGTCGCAAGGATTCCGTAGACCAAAATATAGGAGGCAAGTCCGCCATAAAGCCTCTTCGCCTCACGGGTGACGCTCAGTCTCCACTGAAGAAGCGCGAGAAGGAAAATGCCGGCGGTTCCCGCCGTCATGACCTGAAATTCCCGCGCCAGCGCTTCCTGATAACTGAGATTGATGGACGGCAGATAATAGGCGCCGAAATAAATCAGAAAGAACAGAATGCCAATTTGCAGGAAGTCCAGTGCTTCGGGCACATCAACCTTGGAGTCCTCTCTATCCTGATCCAGGAAAATGGCCATCACGAAGAACATGCCATGCGTGTCGAAGAGGAACCGTATCATCGAGCCGGGCGGGGGCTCCATATGAAGAAAAATCTCGTAGTAAGTCCAGCCAAAGTCGGCCAATCCCCACGCAGCCATGCCAATTCCAACCAAAGTCCAGAACGAGCGGCCGAACCCCACCGTCCGCCGAGCCGCCTGAAAGCACATGGCTGCAGCCAGGAAGCTGGAAAATATTTGCAGCGCATTTCCCAAAAGGGAACCGAGGGGGGATATGCCGAGAAACACCACAGACAACACGTGGAGGACTATCACGGAGAGGGCCACCACGGCCAGGGAACGTGGAAAGGGGCGAAACGCCAATAGACGGTCCTAGTACTAGACTCACAACCAGTGTAGGTGAGTTCTACTTCGGGAAAGATTCGATCCCTTTACCTGTGCCCGGTTGGTCATCCCCGGATCGAGACGCCCTGGCCAAGTCTGCTTTGGTCGGGGTCATACCAGCCGCTCGCCGTAGTGTGAAGGAGCAGGGGTGGGGAGTATGCCCGGCACCGATTTGTCGTTTTTTTTCAGCCTGCCTGCTTTGGAACCTGCGCGAGCGCGCCCGGAATCCTCAGCGTCCCTCGAAGGGGTAACGATCCTGCGATTGCACGGCTGCGGCAACGCGGCGGCGCAGCGCGATGGTGTCCACCGCGGGGCGCTTGCCGAAGCGCTTGAGTACGGCCATTTGCGTCGTGAGCATGTCGCCCTCGTGGACCGCGGCAATGGCGCGCTTCGCTTCGTGATCCACACGCTCGGCGGCATCCGCGATGAATACGCGCGCGGCGTCGATCATCACCGAAGACGCGGCTTCGCCCTTGCTCGTGGCGGCCTTCTGCGCGCGCAGCAGGCTCGACTCCATCGCGTAAATCTCCATCACGATATTGGCCAGCGCGCCGATAAGTTCCTGTTCGTCGGCAAGTTTTTCCCGGAATTTCTGCACCGCGCCCCCGGCGGCTTGCAGGAACATTTTCTTGCTGTTGGCGATGGTGCGCGCTTCTTCCGCAAGCACGCCTCCCGGCGCTTCTTCGAAGGAAGGCCCGGCAAGAATTTCGTCGGCCAGCTTCATCGCCGCGGGGATCAGCGCCAACTGCCCGCCCATGGCCCGCTTCATCAGCATCTGGATGATCAGCATCCGGTTGATTTCGTTGGTGCCCTCAAAGATGCGGTTGACGCGCGAATCGCGGTACGCGCGGCAAACGGGATAGTCCTCATGAAAACCGTAGCCGCCGAAAATCTGCACGCCCTCGTCCACCACGAAATCCAGCATTTCGCTGCCGTACACTTTCGAAATGGAGCTCTCGATGGCGTATTCCTCGAGCACCTTCATTGTATTCTGCGCCTTGTCGCCCGAACCCGAGGCAGCATGCATCGCCGCTTCGAGATTGCCCGCCGTGCGGTAAACCATCGATTCCACCGCGAAAATCTGGATCGCCATCTCCGCCAGCTTCTCCCGCATCAGGCCGAATTCGCCGATCTGCTTGCCAAACGCCTTGCGCTCCTTGCAATATTTCGCGGCCGTCATCAGCACGTACTTTGAGCCGCCCACGCCGGAAGCGCCCAGTGTAAACCGCCCCGCGTTCAAAACGTTGAACGCGACAATGTGCCCGCGCCCGATCTCATGCAGCACGTTTTCCTTCGGCACCGCGCAGTTTTCCAGGAATATCGGCGTCGTCGAGCTGCCGTGAATCCCCATCTTATGCTCTTCATTGCCGGGCTTGCAGCCGGGGAATTTCCGCTCCACGATGAACGCGGTGAACTTTTCACCATCCACCTTCGCGAACACCACGTAAAGATCTGCGAAGCCTCCGTTGGTGATCCACATCTTCTGCCCGTTCAGGATATAGTGCGTGCCTTCCTTGTTGAGCTCCGCGCGCGTCAGCGAATTCTGCGCGTCGCTCCCGGCCTGCGGCTCCGAGAGGCAATAGGCGCCGATCATTTCGCCGCTGGCCAGCTTGGGCAGGTATTTTTTCTTCTGCTCTTCCGTGCCGAAATAGACGATCGGCAGCGTGCCGATTCCGGCGTGCGCGCCGTGGGTGACCGCAAAGCCGCCGTAGATGGAAATCTTTTCGGTGAGCACCGTCGTGGCGATCTTGTCCAGGCCCGCGCCGCCGTACTCTTCCGGCGTGCCGCCGCTCATCAAGCCGAGCTCCGCCGCCTTGCGCACAAGTTCCGCCATCAGCCCCGGCTTCTTATTCTCGAGGTCCTTTGCCAGCGGCAGCACTTCCTTCATCACAAACTCTTCCGCGGTCTGCCCGATCAGTTTCTGATCGTCCGAGAGGTCCGCCGGCGTGAAGATGTCCGCGGGCGCGGCAGATTCCAGCAGAAAGCTGCCGCCCTTGGCAGCGGGTTTGGTCAGTACGGAGGTGGCCATGGTAATGCTCCTTGCCGGCTCGGGGCCGCGAGTAAAATTCAAACAACCGTTTGAAAATTCCAGACAAGAAATTTTACCCATAGCACCCCGATTTTCGCAATAGTCTTTTGTGCCAGCGCAACGAATTTGGCCAGGCCGCTGCCTTTGGCGCCCTGCGTCTCCCGGCAAGAAATTGGGCGGCGCCAGCAGGCCATCTGTGGCAGACTCCGGCCTGCCGCTCGAATCCGGATCCGCTCAAGAGGAGGAACCATGGGGCGTCCCGTCGTGCATTTCGAAATTGGCTGCCGCAACTTGCAGAAGACGCAGGAGTTTTACTCCCAGATGTTCGATTGGAACCCGCAGCCCATGGGGCCGGCGGCGATGGTCGCTGCCGAACCCGGTGGCATCGGGGGGCATATGACCGCGCTGGGCCATGAGCCCCATCGCTACACGATTTTCTACGTGGATGTGGACGACGTGGCCGCGTATCTGAAGCGGGCGGAATCGCTGGGAGGAAAAACCCTCGTTCCGCCCGTGAAGATTCCGAGCGGCACCTTCGCCTGGATGCAGGATCCCGAGGGCAACACCGTCGGCTTGTGGAAGGCGAGCAGCTGAGAAGCTAGACGCGTTCGAAGATGCCCGCCGCTCCCATGCCGCCGCCGATGCACATGGTGACCATTCCGTAGCGTGCGTTGCGGCGCTCGAGTTCGCGCACCAGAGACGCGGTGAGTTTCGCGCCGGTGCAGCCCAGCGGATGGCCGAGCGCAATCGCGCCGCCATTCGGATTTACCCGCGCGGGATCAAGATTCGCTTGCTGAATCACGGCCAGCGACTGCGCCGCGAACGCTTCATTCAATTCAATCACGGCCACATCGCTGAGCGACAAGCCCGCCAGCTTCAGCGCCTTGGGAATCGCATACACCGGGCCGATACCAAACTCCTCGGGCGGGCAGCCGGCGGTGGCGTAGGAAATAAAGCGCACCTGCGGCTTCAAACCAAGTTGCGCGGCTTTGGTATCGCTCATGATCACAACCGCCGCCGCACCATCGCTCATCGGCGAACTGTTTCCCGCAGTGACCGTGCCCTTCACATGAAACGCCGGTTTGAGCCCCGCCAACACTTCCATGGAAGTCTCCGGCCTCGGCATTTCATCTCTGTCGAAAGAAAAGGATTGCGTTGCGGCTTTCGCGGGCCCTTTGCTTTTTGCGCCGTTGCCATTCGGAAGGGAAGTGATCTTCACCTCGACCGCGACGGTTTCATCCTTGAATTTGCACGCTGCGAGCGCCGCCACGGCCTTCCGGTGAGAATCCACCGCGAACTGATCCGCGTGCTCGCGCGAAATGCCGAATTTCCGCGCGATGTTTTCCGTGCCCAGCCCCATATTGATGTACGTGTCCGGATAATGATCCACCAGCCACGGATTCGGCGAAACCTTGTTCCCTCCCATCGGCACCAGCGACATCGATTCCGTGCCGCCCGCAATGATCACCTGCGCCCCGCCGCCGCGGATGCGCTCCGCGCCCAGGGCAATCGCCTGTAGCCCGCTGGAGCAGAACCGGTTTACAGTCATCGCCGATGTCTCCACGGGAAGCCCCGCGCGCAACGCGGCGATGCGCGCCACGTTCATGCCCTGTTCGCCTTCCGGCATGGCGCAGCCCAGAATCACGTCGTCAATTTCCTTGGGATCGAGCCCTGGCACCCTCGCCAGCGCTTCCTTGATCACCAGCGCGGCCAGATCATCGGGCCGCGTGGTGCGCAGCGAACCCTTGAAACCACGTCCGACGGGAGTTCGAACGGAAGAAACAATAACGGCATCAGCCATGGCCAACCTCTTTCCTGCTCAATTCTCCCGATTGTCGACCCCTGCGCAGAAAAAAGCAAATCAGCAAAAAAAGCAGGCGCGGTCTCCCGCGCCTGTTGGTTGAAGAAATGAGCTTTGAAGTTTTCGTTTAGAACTGCAGGCGCAGCCCGAATTGCACAACGCGCGGCCCGCCGCCGCCAAGCCCCGGATTCCCCTGCGCGACGTCCGGCGTTTGTGTCACAAATCCTGCAGGTCCGTTGCCAGGCCCAGGAGTAATGAACCCGCTGGGCAGTGCGAAGTTGGGATGATTCACAATGTTAAAGAGCTCCGCGCGAAATTGCAGCATCGCGTTTTCCCAGATCTTCGTGTTCTTCGAGATGGAAAAGTCCACGTTCCAGAATCCGGGCCCGAACACGCGATCCCGGCCCAGATTTCCAAAGTCACCGGCGGGCGTGGCGAAAGCGGCGGGATTCAGGTAGCCGGTGGAAGGATTCCAGTTCGGGAGGACAAAGGGCTGTCCGGGCACAACATCGGGCCGCTGGTTGCCGAAGAAACTCGTCGTGCCTCCCACGATGTCAATGGGCCGTCCACTTTGCACTGTGATAATCGAATTCAACTGCCAGCCGCTCCCGAACCGCTCGCCTAGAAACGAAAGAGCCGGGACCTGATAGTTCATCGCTGTCGTCCAGCGGTGCCGGGTATCAAAGCTGGACGGCCCTTTTTCCGCCCGTAGATTCGTCGAATCCTGCGGCAAGGCGACGAACGCGAAATCATAGTTAATTCCGTCCGACGCCCCATCCAGCGACTTCGAATAGGTGTACGTGGAGAAACCCGAGAGATGGTGCCAGTTCTGCAGCCTGGCTGTGAGTTGTCCGCCGTGGTAGATCGAACTGGTTCCTGTCGAAAGGTTGTCGATGGATGAGTAGTTTGGATTGATTCCGTTCTGGTTCAAATCGTACAGTCGCACCAGCCTCGTCCCTTTGCTTCCCACGTAGCCCACTTCAACCGCCAATGCGGAACTCAATTCGCGCTGGATGTTCAGATTCCAACTCTGTACGTACGGCGTGCGCAAATTGTGATCGGTGACAAAAATGCTCGGTTGCGCTGGCGGCCCTACAACCGTTGTAAACACAGGTCCCGACGCTGTTCCGTTGTAGGCGTCCTGGTTATATTTGAGTGGCACAATGGCTTGCGGCCCGATTGGGTTTGCGCCAATGCCTGCCGCGTTCGTGAAGTTTGCCTGCATCAAATGCATCGGAATGTAGTCGTAATAAATCCCATACGCAGAGCGCACCACTGTTTTCGGCGAAGCGTTCCACGCAAAACCCAACCTGGGGCCAAAATTGTTCAGGTCCCTGTTGTAGGCGTGCGGCAAACCCGGAGTGCCCACCATTTGTAGCGTCCCCGTCGGGCTTAAAAGGTTCGACAGGAGATTGTGAGCCTCGCTTACCGGCCCGAAGTATTCCCAACGCAGGCCTGCATTCACCGTGAGTTTGGAGTTCACGCGAATGTCGTCTTGGGCAAAAAAGCTGAGACCGTTTGTGGCCAGGCTCCGCGCCGTGTTCCCCGTCAGCGCGGTCCCGCCCTCGATCCCAAGAAAGTAGTTGGCTAGCGAGTGCGTCACGTCGTCCGCACCGGGCAAGGGAACGGGGGGAGGGGCGTTATTGAAGGAGAAGAACCCACGGGCGAAATTGTCATTCGAGAAATCCACAAGTGCTCGACGGTATTCGCCGCCAAACTTCCACGTGTTGCGGCCACGGTTATAGGTAACGTCGTCCAGGATCTGATACGTCTGGCTGGTGCGGCCGCGCGGAATGCCAAATGTTGTGGCGCCCAGGTTTTCAATCAAGCCGCCGAAGTCAAATTCCGGCAGACCGGTTAATCCGGTTCCAAAATCGATCCCATACGCCGCCTGGGTGTCCAGATTCCCGTCCGACGAATCAAAGTGATTGCGGAATCTCGAGTAGCCGAATCGCACTTCATTAAACACCGTTGGGCTGAAGATCGCCAGCCAGCTGCCCGACACAACCTGCACTCGTGTGGGCGATACCTGGCTAAACGCTCCCAAACGGGAGCCGCTGCCGAATCCGCCCAGGGATCCCAAGGGAAAAACCTGGTCATCGTTGCCGAACGCGTAGCGCACGGCAAGGGAATGTACTTCATTGAACCGGTGGTCCACCTTGACGATGAAGTTGTCGTTATCATTTTTGTCCAGGTCGGTGACGGGCAAGGATTTGCTGGGGCTGACGGGCATGTACGTATCCAGAATTTTCACCAATGCCGGATTCAGCCCGTTGGGGATGATGGTCGGGTTCAGAAGCGCTTCCTGTTTTGCCTGCGCCACTTCATCCGCTGTCGGCACCCGCAACGCAAAGTCGGAGCCAACCCTTTCTCGCTGCCCCTCGTATGCCAGGAAAAAAAAGGTCCTGTCCTTAAAAATGGGGCCGCCCAGGGAGCCGCCAAAATTATTATTGTTGAAATGGGACTGCGGATTGGGCACTCCCGTCGCCGGATCAAGCTTCGTACTAAAATAATTTCTCGCGTCGAACGCGGAGTTCCGGTTGTATTCATACGCCGAGCCATGAAATCTGTTCGTACCGGACCGCGTTACGATATTCACAATGGAGCCTGAATTTCTCCCGTATTCCGCGCTGAACTGAGACTGCAGATTGAATTCCTGGATGGCATCCAGTGGCAAAAGCGTCGCCGGTGCGCCGGTGATTCCCACCTGGTTCAAGGCCGAATTGTTGAACCACGGGTCGTTGTTATCCGTCCCGTCCAGTGTGTAGTTATTTGATCGGTCTCGGTTGCCGTTGATGTTGAATTGCCCGAAGCCCTTTTCCGTGCCGGCCACGCCCGAGCCTTCCACGGTAACACCCGGCGTAAGCGCCACGAGTTTCCCGAAGTCGCGGCCATTCAGCGGCAACTCCTGCACCAGTTGCCGGTCCACCACCTGCGACAGGGTGGTGCTGGAAGTTTCCATCAGCGGCACCGTTTCCACCACGGTCACGGTATCCTGGCGATCTTTCACCTGGCTCAGCTTCACGCCGATAATCGTTTCCGCACCGACTTCTACCCGAACCCGCGAAACCCGCGTCTCCAGCAGGCCCGGCGCCACAGCCGAAACTTCGTACTCTCCCGCCGGCAGTTCCAGAAAGCGATATTCGCCCTCCGCGTCGGCGGTTACCTCCCGCGTTTCGCTGGTGCCCACATTCCGCGCGATCACTTTCGCGCCCGCCACGCGCAATCCGTGCGCGTCCGTAACTTCACCGCGGATTCCGCCGCGGAAAGACTGCGCCTTCACATTCGCGGAATTTTCATTCAGGATAAGGGCGAATAGAAACACCAATCCCAACCGCAACCCCAGCGAAACTGCGCTCCGTGAGTTCATGACCTGTTCCTTTATCTTTTGGGATCCATCCGCGAACTGATGGAATCCATGCACGGGCGGAAAGCCCGTACAGCCTGAATTGACCCGTGGTAATTATCCTGACGTCGGAAGGATTCAACCGGACCGACCTGTGCGGCGACACCACCGCAAACCTGTACATCGCCTGGTTAGACGAACGCGCCGCTCCACTGAAAGCAAAACCACGCGTCGCATCTGTCTGTCTTCTCGCATCACTTCCCCCCGAGGGACGCCCCTTTTCTCGGAATGAAAATTGGCGCCGGTGGCGCGATCTTGTTCACCGCGGAAAAACTGCGCTCGTTCAGCGCCAATCCGACCCTACCGCGCGAATCAACATAGAGCAGCGGATCGCCAACAGGCACGTCCATAAACGTCTTCGTGTACGGTGCGGTGAACGGCTTCTTGTTCAATTGCATGGTTACCCGGTCACCCAGTTTGTAGCCGAGATTCTTGAACTCCTCGCCGGAAATATCCGTAATCAGCGAACCGAACGGATCATCCAGCGCGATCACTTCTCCTTCTACGCCCTTCTCGGTGACAGTGGCAGTCTTTGGAGTGAGCCGAACGAGTTGCTGCACCTCCGGGCCGACGAGCGTGTAATCCCAACCCGCGGCAAGATGCGCCCCAACCGGCGAGAAAATGTCCCGCCCGTGGAAAGTCGACGAAATTTTGTCGCCGATCATCCAACTTGTGTTGGTAATCTCCCGGGCGGAGTCGAGGCCATCGCGGTCTATGACCGGTGACACCAACCCGTTGTCGGGCACCACAAAATACTGGCCCTTCTTGGACTTCACCACCACCGCTTTGCGGTTCGTGCCCACACCCGGATCGACCACTCCCACAAACACTGTCCCGGCCGGATAGTAAGGAGTCACTCCCGCCAGAAACCGCGCGCCCTCTTCGATCGAGAAGGGAGTCACCTGGTGCGTGATGTCCATGATCCGGATATCTGGCGCAATGCCCAGCATCACGGCTTTGCAGATAGCCACTGCATCGTTGGCGGCGCCAAAATCGGTCATAAAAACTACCACCGGACGCGAACCCGCTGGTTGCCCGGCCGCGCCCTGGCCAGGCGGCGCAAGTTCCGGTTTGGAACACGCAACGAGCGCCAGCAAAATGATTAGGGTGAATAATGTATGGAATGCTCCGTGACCGCGAGACTTCATCAAAGACATCTCCGTATTTGGAATTCCGCAAAGGCCGGAAAGATTTCGGACTCAGTCATTCTGTTGGAGTTGGGAAGCCCGCGTCCCCCCGACGTGGAAGCCAAACAGGCGCAAGAAATGCGCCACCCAGACTCACCCCGATACTCGAAACAGTATAAGGGACACCCCAAACGGCTGGCCACCATTCCTTTGCGGCTCCCACCCCGGCCTCGCCATGGTTTTCAACGCCCGTGGCTGGCTCGATCCCTGTCAGGCGCACAGAGGGTTGCGCATTGCCGGGGGTAAGGCCAGACTAGAGCCATTCATCCCGCCCAAAATTCAGGTTGCTGCTCCCTTGGGAGCCATGGAGGTATTGCATATGGGCTTTCTCGCGTGGATTGTGACCGGCCTGATCGCCGGTTGGTTGGCTGGCACGGTGATGAAGGGCGGTGGCTACGGCATTCTGGTGGACATCATCCTCGGGATACTTGGCGGCATCGTCGGCGGGTGGCTCTTTGGGCTAATCGGCGTGTGGCCCGGCGGCGGAATGATCGGAGCGATTATCGTCGCGTTTGTTGGGGCAGTGATCTTGGTCTGGATCACCCGCCTGATTAAGAAGGCCTAGTTTAGGAAGGCAAAGCCTCTCAGGGACCCCGGTCGCCCAGTTTTGTGCGTCCAGTGTTCTTTGTGCGTTAGCCCACTTCCTCATTCGAAACCCCTCAAAGGGCAAATCCAAGGGAGGACGGGCACCTGTCCCCTGTCCCAACGGGCAGGTTTTTCCACAGGGCAGTACTCGAAACTTAGGCGAAAATTAGCAGTTTCTCACAGGGCCGTATAAAACACTTAGAATCTGTAAGTTGCATTGAATAAGAGCAAGGCATGTACGTACTAGGAGATTCGTTTACTGCCAATTTTGGTGCTACTGTACCATTCCCCTCTACCCCCCTCTCCTGTCTAATGGGACAGGTACGCAGATTGGATCCCTTGGTCGGGGATATTCATCCAAGATGCGTCGGTCGTTTCCAAGCTGTGGTTCAGAATTCATCGGGGCTTCTAAGGAAGAGGGGCGGGTCAGGATGAGCAAAACAGACAAGGGTCGCAAATGGATTTGGTATTTCCTGGGGACAGTCGCCGCGATGCAACTTTATTTCGTGCGCGAACTGCTGGCGGCTTTCGCGATTTTCATTCTTGGTTTTGCCGTGATTGGGTTTTTCATCGCATCGCTGTATCTCGCCCAGAAAACCTGGGAAGCGGGGGTTGCGCAGTTGGCAGCCAGCCGAAATCCAGTGCTTCTGGCGGTTCGGCGCAGCGTTGCCTCGGTTGAAGATTTGGCCCGCCGGCCGATTCGGCGCCCGGATTCGCAACCAGTTTCGTAACAAGTTTGCTTCTCCTGCTGTTGCCAGTGCACACAGATTTGGGATCTGCGGCTGGTCCTGGGCGGTTCCCAAATCTGTTTAGTGAAGCAAAGGGCCAGCCGTCCTGAGAGAGCGGCTGGCCCTTCTTTTTTGTTTGCGAGCCCTTCCGCAAATTCACTCTAGAAACACGCAGCTTTTTTCTTTCCTCCAATTCTGCTACTGTTGCGCGCTCCGGAGGATTGGATGAATTCCTTTTTCACACGGCTCGTTCGGTTCACGCTCGTTGCAACAACTCTTTACATCCCGCTGGGACACGCTCAGGAAAAACCCGCGCCTGCGCCGAAAAAACTGGCGATCCGCGCCGGGCGCCTGATTGATGGCAAAAGCGACACTCCCATCGCCAACGCACTGATCGTGGTCGAAGGCGACAAAATTGTAAGCGTGACGCCGGGCGGATCTCCTCCCGCCGGCGTGGAGCTGATCGATCTTTCGAAAACCACCGTGCTGCCCGGATTCGTGGACGCTCACACCCACGTGCTGTTGCAAGGCGACATCACGCAGGAAGACTACGACGCGCAGCTCCTCAAGCAATCCATCCCCTATCGCGCCATTCTCGCCGCGCGCAACGCCCAGATCGCCCTCGGCCACGGCTTCACGGCCATGCGCGACCTCGAAACCGAAGGCGCCATGTACGCCGACGTGGACGTGAAGCATGCCATCAACAACGGCGAAATTCCCGGGCCTCACATGCAGGTCTCCACGCGCGCCATGACTCCCACCGGGATGTACGGCCCCTACGGCTATTCCTGGGAAATCACGATTCCCCAGGGCGTGCAATATGTGGATGGAGTCGACGAGGCGCGCAAAGCCGTGCGCGAGCAGATCCGCTACGGGGCCGACTGGATCAAGTATTACTCCGACCACGGCTATTTTTACGGGCCGGACGGCGTCGTGCTGCGCAGCCACGTGAATTTCACCGACGAAGAAGCCAAAGCCATCGTGGACGAAACCCATCGCCTGGGCCACAAGGTCGCAGCCCACGCCATCGGCAGCGACGGCATCGCTGCCGCGTTGAAAGCGGGCGTGGACACGATCGAACACGGCGACGGCCTAACCGAGCCGGAAATGGAAGAAATGGCGCGGCGCGGCATTTACTGGGTGCCAACAATTATGGTCGGTGCGTATGTCGCTCCCGGTCGGGCAGGGAACTGGACGAAAATGGTCGAGACCGAAAAGGCCGCGTTTCAACTGGCGCTGAAGAAAGGTGTCAAGATCGTACTCGGCACCGACGCCGGGGGTTTCGACTGGCGCGAACTCAATCAGGCCATGGAGTTCGACTATTACGTGAAATACGGCATGACACCCATGCAGGCCATTCGCACCGCCACCACCACCGCCGCCGAACTATTGGGCTGGTCCGACAAAATGGGCACCATCGAACCCGGCAAGTGGGCCGACCTCGTCGCCGTCTCCGGCGACCCCCTCAAGGACATCACCGAACTCCAGCGCGTCAAATTCGTCCTCAAGGGCGGCAGCGTCTTCAAAAACGACCTGCACTAAATTGCCTACCATCGACAGAAGGTAAAACCCCGGCATGGTAATCAAAAACAAAAAAGGTGAAGTAATTTTCGATGGCGATCAGACTTTACTTTCCGCTGACGATCCAGATCTCCGCGATGCCGTACTTGAAGGAGCGGTGATGGAAGGAGCACGATTCGACGGAGCCAATCTCGAAGGAGCGAACCTGCGGGGTGCTGATTTCTATTGGGGCGGCTTTTTTATGACAAATCTGAGCGGGGCCGATCTAGAAGGTGCCCAACTGCAAGGCGCTGACCTGAAAAAAGCAAATTTAACAAACGCGAACCTGCGCAACGCGAATCTACGGCGCGACAATCTGGGAGGATCAACTCAACTCCAATGCGCAATTCTCACCGGCACGAATCTGAGATTCGCGAAGCTTGAAGGAGCAGAGTACGACTCGAAAACAATCTTTCCAGAAAAGTTCAATCCTCAGGAAGCGAAGATGATTCTTCGCGAGAAACCGTAAGCTTCTCAGAAAAAGGCGGCGCCGCCATCCACATTGATGGACTGGCCGACCATTGCGCTAGACATATCCGAGCACAGGAATAGCGCCGCTTGCGCGATTTCCATCGCGGTCTGTCCGCGGCCCTGCAAAATTGAACTCAGGAATCCCTTGAGCTGGTCCTCTGGGCTGACGTTTAATCTCTTCGCGAGCGTGTTGCCGAGTTCCTTGCTCATCACCGTTTCCGTCACCGGGCCGGGGCAGATGGCGTTTACGCGCACGCCCTTGCGCGCGGCTTCCGCAGCCATCACACGTGTGAGCCCCAGCAGGCCGGCTTTTGCCGCCGCGTAGGCGGAGCCCCAACCAAAAGCCGACTTCGCCGAAAGACTCGAGATATTCAGGATCACGCCGCATTTCCGCGCATACATTCCCGGCAGCACCAGTTTGCTCAACAGAAACGCCGCGCGGAGATGCACGTTCATCACCTTTTCAAATTCCTCCAGCGGATATTCCTCCACCGGCACCACCGGCCCGTAGTGGCCCGCGTTGTTCACCAGAATGTCCACGCGCCCGAATTTCTTGTGCGTCTCCAGGATAACTTTCTCGCATTCGCGGGCGTGGGTTAAATCAGCCGTTATGTACGCCGACTTGCCTGCCTGGTCCTTAATTTCTTTCGCAACCCCAACCAATTCACTTTCCGTCCGGGCGGTCAGAAACACTGCTGCGCCTTCCTTCGCAAACAGTTTCGCCATGGCACGTCCAATGCCGCGCCCTGACCCAGTAATCAACGCAACTTTATTTTCGAGAAGCATTACTTAACCGCACCTCCACAGGTTTTGCTCTTCAGCGCAGGCAGCAGCCGCGCAAACAGTTCCTTGTCCGCCGGCGGCTCGCCCAGGATATCCCATCCCGTAAACGTCACAATCAACCCTTCCTCCGGAAACACCATCATCCGTTGCCCGCCGAACCCCCGCGCCATCCACACGTAGCCCGAAGTATCCGTCCGCTTCAGCATCCACCACTGGTATCCATACTTATAATCGCCCTCGGCATCGATATAGCCCTTCAGCGATTCCCTCACCCACTCCTTCGAAACAATTTGCTTTCCGTCCCAAATTCCGTCGTGCAGGTACAAGTAACCGATCTTCGCCAGGTCGCTGCCCTTCAGATACAAGCCGCCTTCCGTGTCGATCACTTCCATATACGTGCGCTTCCAATGGTGTTTGATTCCCAGAGGCGCAAACAGATATTTCTCGCCGTAGTCGTCAATGTCCTGCCCGGTCTCTTTCTTGAAAACATACGCAAGCAGCTCGGTAACGCCGCTGCTGTAGTTGAAAACTTTCCCCGGCTCCGCAGTCATCGGCTTGTCAATCACGTACTGCACCCAGTCGTCCGTCGCTTCCATCAAGCTCGAATCACTCCTCGGGTCGTCGTACGGTACATCTTCAATCCACTCCAGTCCCGCCGTCATCGTCAGCACATCGCGCAAGGTCATCCGTCGCTTGCGGTCATCCACATTCTTCACCTTGGCCACATCGAAAAATTTCAGCACCGGCGTATCCACGCCCGCCTTGAAATCGCCCCGGTTCATAGCCACGCCGATAATCACGGAAGTCACCGTCTTGCTCACCGACTGCATCGTGTGCATGTCCGTCCCGTGATAGTAAGGGTGCCAGTCCGGATCGAAATAGTTGTAGCGGCCCGTGAGTCGCGCGTTCAAGGGGCCTTTCTCTTTCGCCTGCTTCCCATAAATCTTTCCGTAATCGTGCTGGTAAGTGCGCTCGTAAGCCTTTTTCCCGCAGCGAAACACCGTGAAGCTATCCACGAGCGAAAATTTCCCCGCAGCCAAATCTTTGTCCAGCCCATCGAGAACCTTTTCATCCAGCCCGACACTCGACGGCGTCGCCGTCGCCCAGCCCTTTGTTGGCCACAAAGTGTCCGTACCCGACACATTTTGCCGCTCGCTGGCCAGCAGCACTACCAACGGAGCCAGCAAAACGCACCCCACCGCCACCGCAAACACACTCTGTTTGTTCATTCTGGCTCCTGAAACGCAGTCTTGGCACGCCAACTATGACGACTCGCCGCCGTCCGCCTTCGGTGCATGACCTTATGGCGCGCCAGCATTGATGTCAAGCGCCCCCAATCATCCATTCTTTGATTTGGTGCGAACGGCCCCTTCTACGGTAAAATTGTAGGGTTATGATCTCTGTTGAAAACGTCACCATGCGCTTCGGCGCACGCGTCCTTTTTGAGGACGTCACCACCACTTTCATGGCGGGCCGCCGCTACGCCATTTCCGGGCCTAACGGCGCCGGCAAATCCACCTTCATGAAGATCCTGACCGGCGAGCAGGATCCCACCCACGGCAACATCACGCGCCCCAAGAAAATCGGCATCCTGCGCCAGGACCAGTTCGCCTTCGACAAGTTCCGCGTCCTCGACACGGTCATCATGGGCAACGCCACTCTGTGGAAGGCCCTGCAGGAACGCGAAGCCCTCTACGCCAAGCCCCACGACGAGCTCACCGACGCCGACGGCATGCGCCTCGGCGAACTCGAAGGCATCGTCGGCGAAGAAAACGGCTACACCGCCGAAGCCGACGCCGGCGTGCTGCTCGACGGCTTGGGCATCGAAGCAGAGGTTCACGAGCGCAAGATGGGCGAACTCCAGGGCGGCCAGAAAGTCCGCGTGCTGCTAGCGCAAGCCCTCTTCGGCAATCCCTCCGCGCTGCTCCTCGACGAGCCGACCAACAACCTCGACCTCGATTCTGTCCACTGGCTAAAGGAATATCTCTGCGAATATCACGGCGTGCTGATCGTGATCTCGCACGATCGCCACTTCCTGAACAATGTCTGCACGCACACCGCGGATATCGACTATCAAACGATCATCATGTATCCCGGCGGCTACGACGACATGGTCATGGCCAAAACTCAGATCCGCTCGCGCATGGAAGCGGAAAACGCGGTCCGCGAAAAGAAAATCTCGCAGCTCAACGATTTTATCGCGCGCTTTTCCGCCGGCACGCGTTCCGCGCAAGCCACCTCGCGCAAAAAGGAAGTTGAGCGCCTGCAGGTTTCCGAACTGGCACGGTCAAACATTCAGCGCCCCTATATTCGTTTTCAATTCGACGTGCCCTCGGGGCGCGCGCCGCTAGAGATTAAGCACCTGACGAAGTCCTACGACGACCTCAAGGTGATTCCGAATTTTTCCGCCAACGTCACCCGCGGCGAAAAAATCGCCCTCACCGGCCGCAACGGCGCCGGCAAGACCACCATGCTGAGATCCATCATCCGCAACGCCGGGCAGTTCATCGGCGACGCTGAGCACAAGTTCAAAATCGATTCCGGCAACGTGATCTGGGGACACGAAGTCACCGTCGGCTATTTCCCCCAGGACTTCGGCTACACCATCGACAAATCGAAGGGTATTTCCGCGCTCGATTGGCTCTGGCAGTTCAAGCCCCAGGCCCCGCAGGAGGAAATTCGCGCGGCCCTCGGCCAGATGCTCTTCAGCGGCGAAGACGCTCTGAAGCCCACCTCCGGCCTGTCGGGCGGCGAATGCGCCCGCCTCATCTTCTGCAAGCTGATGATTCAGAAGCCCAACTTCCTGGTCCTCGACGAGCCCACCAACAACCTCGACCTCGAATCTAACAACGCGCTCAACATCGCGCTGCAAAAATACGAAGGCACTGTGTTGCTAGTCACCCACGACGAAGACGTCCTCGATGAAGTCGCCACCCGCGTCTGGCATTTCCAGGGCGGCAAAATAGAAGACTTCAAGGGCACCTACGAAGACTTCCAAAGCCGCACGCAAAAGCCCGTCGGCGAACTAGCCAAAGGCCGCAAGTAAGCACGGCGATTCCAAAGTCGCAATTCCTACTTTGGAGTGCGGTGGCTACCACCGCTTTACGGTCTCAAATTCTCCACCAAGCAAAGGCGGGCAGTGTCATCCTGCCTGCCCGCCGCAGGAGGGAGGCTATAGGACGAGGATAGCCGAAGGACCTCAACTTTAGCGTCTCCACGGAACGTAAGTTGAGATCCTTCGCGGCGCAAACCGCGCGCCGCCCAGGATGACATTGAATTGTTGGTTTCGAGCAACGGATAAACCACGCCCCGAAAAAAGAACCGCGGCCGTGACGTGTTCGCCTTCGCTATTTCGTCTTCAACCCCTTCAGCAAATGCTTCGCCGCCTCATCCGCCTGAGAAGGCGTAATCGTGTGCTTGTTGTTCAATTCCTTCTGGCTGATCGCGCGATACGCCAACTTCTTCGGCTCGCGCAATGTCACGTCAATCACAAACGTGCCCTCGTGATACCGCACATTCTGGAACGCCACTTCCGGCGGCCCCCAGCCCCATCCAGACCAGCACCCATACGGCCCGCAAACCACGCCGGGGTACCCGGGATACACGCGCTCCACCGTCGCGTTCTGCGTCTTCACCGCCACGTGATAATCCACCCAGAAATCGGCAATCGCGGGGTCCGTCACTTGCGTCAATCCCTTCGACTGCAGATTCTTCGCAATCGCGGATTTCAGCGTGTCGCGGTTCGCCTCGGTATTCCATTCGTGGTTGCTCTCCAGGCGCTGCCGAGGCCCAGGTTGGGCTTGCGGATCGGGTGTAATAACGTCGCGGGAGACCACAGGCCTGCCGCCTTCCGCGCCGCGCCTTCCGCCTTCCGGCTCATTCACCGGCCGCCACGCCCACGTCATGCCCTTCGCGACGCGAATGTCCGGGTCGCGAATAATCTCCACATTCTTGTCATCGCACCCGGAAAGAAAAACTCCGCCAGCCACAAGGCCGGCCATCAGAACTGCGCTCGCTGCTCGTTTGCCTAAGTCCACGGAACATACCTCCACTCTCCCTTTAACACAGCTTCCGGCAAAAAGTTGGATGCGTCCGGGCCTGATTTTAGTCGTTTGTGAGGGAATAACTTTATTGGGTCCAACGCCTGCTCACGAAGGCAGGGTCCAATCCGCTGGAGGAAACGTCACCGGCCAGAATTTGGGTGCCGGCCGGTCAAACTCAAATGCAATGTGAAAGTGCTCCATGCCCGATTCGTCCACGCGCACCACCCGGCAGCTCATTTCCGATCCCGTAGCTGGATTCGTCAGCAGGAAAGACTGCCCCACGTGCAAGTGCGACTTCATTTCCATCAGCCCGCCGTGCGCATTCACCACCAGCGTTTTCGCTTCCACCCGCATCTGTTGGCGTTCCTCGTTCTCCGCCAAAACCATCACCGGCATGTGCAGCATCACACGTTCGCTTCTCCGCCGGTTTTGGGCAGCTTGAGTCTCCGCCATAAGGATTCTCTTATCCCCTATTCTACGCACTTGCGAGGTGCCCGGACTGTCCCAAAAGACAGGTTCTTGCCACTTTCCCCGAAACCCCAACACCTGCCGATGCATCGGAAACGCGACTTTGATATGATGGAATCTTGAACTTTCAATAGTTTAGGAGCCAGATGGCCATCCAAACCGAAACGAAAACCCTGCTCCGTGTGCGTCCCCGCGGGTTCTGCGCCGGGGTAGTTCGCGCAGTCGACATTGTGGAGCTCGCGCTCGAAGCCTATGGCGCGCCGGTCTACGTGCATCACGAAATCGTCCACAATACTTACGTCGTGGAACAGCTCCGCCGTCGCGGCGCGATCTTCGTCGAAACCATCGAAGAAGTCCCTTCGAATTCAGTCTTGGTATTCAGCGCCCACGGGGTCCCTCCCACCGTTCGACAGGAAGCCAAGGATCGCTCGCTGCGCGTGATTGATGCCACCTGCCCCCTCGTCACCAAGGTGCATCTCGAAGCGCTCAAGTTTGCCCGCGAAAAGCGCACCATCATTCTCATCGGCCACAAGGATCACCAGGAGATCGTCGGTACCTCGGGCGAAGCTCCCGACCGCACCTTGGTCGTCGATTCCATCGCCGCCGTGGACGCGCTGCACGTGGAAGATCCCGAAAAACTCGCGTTCCTCACGCAGACAACGCTCAGCCTCTATGACACGCAGGAAATCGTGGCCCGCCTGCGTCAGCGTTTTCCCAAAATTATCGGCCCCGCCAGCGACGACATCTGCTACGCCACGCAAAATCGCCAGGAAGCCGTGGAGCAAGTCGCCAAGGATGTGGACCTCATTTTGGTCGTGGGCTCGCAGAACAGTTCCAACTCCAACCGCCTGGTGGAACTCGCCCAGCGCCTGGATCGCAAGGCGAAGCTCATCGATTCCGCCAACGATATCGATCCCGACTGGCTCGAAGGCGTCACCCGCATCGGCCTCACCGCCGGCGCCTCGGCTCCCGAAGTTCTTGTCGAGCAGGTTAGCGAGCGGCTCGCCTCATTTGGATTTACGGATCAGCGCGATCTCGACCTGATCCGCGAGGACGTGCGTTTCACGCTGCCTCCGGAGCTGCAATCCATCGCGCCCGCGCCGCGCCGCTAACTCCGGCCTGCGCGCGCCCGTCCAATTTTTCAGCTTTGCCGGGCAGGGAAGTATCCCGGCGCAATCCGCCGGTACCCGGAAGTTCCGCTGTAGCGGCCACTTTTAAGTGGCCGCACGATTCTCCGCAGCACAAGGAGCGTACCTTGGCGGTTAAGATCGTCCGTCAGCCGAACAAGATTGCCATCATCGGAGCACCCTCCAGCGCCGCCGCTTTTCTTCCCGGAAGCGAAAAAGCTCCCGCCGCCCTCCGCTCCGCCGGCGTCGTCGAGCGCCTGCAATCCATCGGCTACGAAGTTACCGACCTCGGCGATTGCGCGCCCCGTCTCTTTGCCGACGACGAAGAACACAAGCGCGCTCGCAACATTCCGGAAATCGTCGCCTCGCTCAACGACGTTAAGCCCCGCGCCGAAATCGGCCTTAAATCCGGCTCGTTCGTGCTCGTCCTCGGCGGGGATTGCACCCAAATCATCGCGCTGCTCAGCGGCGCGCGCCGCTACTACAAGCATGTGAATCTGCTCTGGTTTGATCGCGACGCCGACCTGAACACGCCGGCCAGCACGCCTTCCGGACGCCTTGACGGCATGGTCCTCGCCAGCATCATCGGCAAAGGCTCGCCGGAACTCGTGCGTTTCTGGGGAGAGCCGCCGCTGGTCCGCGAACCCGACGCGCTCATCTACGGCCTCGAGCGTGTCGATCCGCCCGAGGTTGATTTTCTCACCCGTTCGCCGTTGCGCCACGTTTACGCCGCGGACATCCGCCTGCACGGCGTCGAAAAATCGGCGCACGATGCCCTCGCGCACCTGCACGCAGACACGCGCGAATTCATGGTTCACTTGGATCTGGACGTGATCGCTCAGGAAGATTTTGCGGCAACGAACTTGCCGGACTCCGACGGTCTATCCTTTGCGGAGGTACGCAGTTCGCTTGTGGAATTTGTGAAGCAGAAGAATCTGCTGGGCCTGGATGTCGCTCAGTACAATCCGGACAAGGATCCCGATGGTTCAGCCGCCAGAAAAGTGGTGGATTTGCTCGCCGACACGCTGGCCGCGCGTCTCGAATCCCTCGCGGCGCCCGCTCCTCCCGCCGCAACCCCCGCCACTGAAGATTCGCCTTCCGCCACCGCCTGAATCACGCCGGAAGTTCTCTGCGCGGTGAAATAAAGACCGAACTCAGCGGCTCGCTTTCCTCCAGGCCGATCGTGAATTGGCAAAGGATGCAGGTCTTTCCGTGCTGTTCCAGGCGGTGATAGGCGGTAGCGTACCCCGCCTGCAGCTTTTGCAGTTCGTCGCCGATGCTCTTTCCCTGCAGGCCAAAGCGCGAAACTTCCTCGCTGCGCTCTCTCCAAGTCACCAGCGCCCGCTGCGACTCTTTCAACAGTCTCTCGTAGTCCGAACAGATGGCGGTGCCAATGGTAAGTTCTTCCATCATTTCACCCTCACCTTCTCTCGACCTTGCCAAGTTCGATCTTGCCGAGTTCTATCTCGTGAAGGGGGAGTGCATGTGAGCGGCCACTCGCCTAAGTCCCGCTATTTGATTGAACTGCCAAGGATACACGCGATTTCTCAAGCGCGTCCCAGTACCCAAGAAAGTTTTTCACAACACCACATTTTGTAATTCTTACCCACTCCCCTGGGAACGCCATTCTCCCGAATGGCGCTCCTCACGGGATGAGTAGTGCACCTCTTATTGGTCCAAGAGTTCTGGGTGGCCCACCGGTCGCGCCGTTTGCGACTCTGCGCCATCCCGCGTCTTTTGCGGGATGAACGGCGGGTCCGCTCTTCTTCGCTCCGCTCATATTCACGCCTTGTTATGCTCAATCAACGCTACTAAATCAGCGCGAGTTCAGTTTTTGCAGCATCACCACCGCATTCCGGTTCTTCGGGTTCAGCTGCAGGGATTTCTGATAGTTGGCGATGGCCAGCGCCTTGTCTCCGTCATCCATATACCCCTCCGCCAGGCTGTCATAGGCGTTGCCTGACTTCGGGTAAGCCTCGACGTTTATCTGGAAAATGCGGATGGCGTCCTTGAATTTATTGTGGCGAATGAGCTGGTAGCCCAGATTGTTCAGCTCGTCCTCATCGAAGTTGTAAGTCGCGGGCGCCGCAGCCTTCAAGTCCTGGTATTGTTTCGCGGCCACCTCGATCCCCCCGGACGCGATAGTTGCCGAAAGCGTCTGCGCAATGGACTTGCGGGAGTCTAACGCGGCTTTAACGTTAGGCACCCACGCCGCCATCGCGACGGCGGCGATCCCCGCCCCCATCGCCAGTGTTAGCACAAACAGAACGCTGGCCGTAGCCATGCGTCGCAGAGCGCCGGGGTGATCCTGCGCGAACAAATACAATTCCAGAACGCCAAGCGGCAGCAGGTATTGAGCAAGCGACCAGAAGGTCAGCAACGGGCCGCTGAACGTCGTCGGATCGAAACCGACGGGGCCAAACAGGACAACCGTTAGGAAAAATCCCAGCCGGAAGAACCAGGAGGCGCTCGCCACGAGGAACAAACGAAGAGCCCAGCGCCGATGTGTCGTGAAATCGCGGGCCATCGCATAACGCAGCGCCATGCCGGCGCAGAACATGATCAGCACGGCGCCAAGGACAGAAATCACATGTTGAGTGACGTCGCCGACGATCCTTCGCCCGGACAAAGTCAAATAGAGGCCAGTGATCGCCTGTGTGAACGCGCCCAGCACGAAAACGCGCCCATTCCAGCGATGAAAAGCAGGGAAGCGGTTCCGCACGCCGGGAATCAACTGCAGCGCTCCCGCAATATTGATCACCGTGGCGAAGATAATGTGCCCGGCAAGGGCGGCGTTGCCCATCGTTGCGCCGGCCTCGTACCCGTGGGCAAGGACTTTATTCCACGCCTGAAAATCCCCGCGTAGCGCCGTAAGTCCATAAAACGCCGCTATGGAAAACGCGAACGCGAATTGCCCGACGAGCGCCACCACAAACCAGAATCCCGTGGATGCCCGCAGCAATTTGTCCGCAACGGAACTCAACTCCAACCGGGTGGTCCATACAGCCGTGCTCATGTTCGTTCCTCCTTCCGTAAGTGGCGCTTCCAATCCAGGCGCCACGTTTCAACCGAAGCCCTCGAACCTGGTAACGCCGGCCTGGCGATCGACCCCAATTCGCCGCCGAATCAGATCGGTTCGCGATACCGCCGCAGCCGCACCGCCGCGGCAAGAAATGCTGCGGCGAAAGCCAACCCAATCCACAACCCCGGGCTGCTCAGGAATCTCCCCGGAGTGATTTGCGCCAACGGAATAAAATGTGGATCCACCGGCGCACCGCTCGGCGTCCGGAAAGAGAACGCATTCGCGGTCCCGCCCGTCACCAGATAGCCCAGCAAATGGGCGAAATGCATCGTCTTGAACAAAACCTTCTCAATGAAGCAGATCGCCAGCGGCGGCAACACCGCCCAGAGAAATGCCGTGCGCCTCGCCCAGCCGGATATCAGCAGCAACCCTGCAAAGAGTGGTGCCTGACCCAGTGCCAGCACGATCACGCCGTAGATCAGCACCAGTTCCATCTGGAACAACGGCAACTGCCTCCAAAACGTCATGGGATTGATACCACTCAAGATCAATACTCCGGTGCTGATCACCACCATGACCAGGTGCGTCACAACCGTAATCACAACCACAAGCACCGGCAGAACCACGAGCGGAACGCTTGCCTTCGAAAGCACGGTCGTCAGGTCGGAAACCGGCAGTGACTTCCAGAACAGGATGCTGCGATCGCGCCGCTCGCCGTAAAGCGCGTCCAGCGAGTAGAACACCCCGACGAGGAACGCTGTCATCAGCAGCAGCCAGCCGGTGTGGCCGTACGGCATTACGAGCATAATGAACTGTTGCTCCACGTCCATCCCAGAATGTGCATGCACGGAGCGCGGCAGCCAAAACAGGCCGATCAAAAAGCCGAGCATCGCCACACCGGCGGCGGCGAGTGGCGCGATATAAATCGAGCGGTTCTCCCACAATTCCCGCCGCACCGACCAATAGAATGTCTGGGTCGCGGGCATTTCCACGGACGCGATCGCCTGCGTTTCGAGTGAAGAGCCGGGTACGGCATTTGGTTGAGTACTCATTGAGCCGCTCCTTGCGCCACGCCGCTTTGATTGCCCATCACCGCAACAAACAAGTCCGCGATGCTCGGCGTGCGCACGTCGCCAAGCCCGGCGAGTTTCTGGCGTTCCACACCATCGAAAAGCAGGATGCTGCGGCCCAGCGACTGCCGCTCGTGAATCGGCTTCAACGCCCGCGCCGCGGCTGCCTTGTCGGGAAGCACCATCAATTCCGCATAGCGCGTCTCGACTTCTTCCATGCTGCAATTCAGCACAATGCGCCCGCGGTTGATGAACATCAGATCGGTGAGCACGTCCTGGATCTCTTCCACCTGGTGCGTGGTCACCACGATCGTGCGGGTGCGGTCGAAGTAGCCGTTCAGCAGCGAATCGTAAAACTGTTTGCGATACAGAATGTCCAGTCCCAGCGTCGGCTCGTCCAGCACCAGCAATCTCGCGTCAATCGCCATCACCAGCGCAAGGTGCAGTTGCGCCACCATGCCCTTCGACAATTCCCTGACCTTGCTGCTGCGCTTGATCGTGGTCTTCGCCAGAAAACCTTCCGCCTTCGCGCGGTCGAATCGCGGGTGCACGCCCGCCACGTACTCAAGCGCCTGCGAAACCCGCATCCAGCGCGGCAGCACGGCCACGTCTGCAATGAAGCAGACATCGCGCATCAGCCGGTCGCGCTCGATCCACGGGTCGCGTCCCAGCACCCGCAGCTCCCCCTGATACGAAGTGAGGCCCAGAATCGCGTTCAGCGCGGTCGTCTTGCCCGCTCCGTTTGGACCGATGAGTCCCAGGATGCGGCCCTCTTCGACGCGCAAATCCAGGCCGTCCACCGCGACCGTTGTGCCGAAGGTCTTCCGGAGCCCGCGTGCTTCGATGCATGCCATGGCTTAGCGCTCCTCTTCTGCAGAATCAGGCGACGGCTTGCCGTTCTCGCCGGCTTTCAGCAGTTCTTCCGGTGTCAATCCGAGCCGCTGAATGGTTGCGTGTACCCGTGGCCATTCTTCCGCCAGAAATTTCTGCCGCTCCCCGCGCAGCAGCAGATTACGTGCGCCGGCGTTGATGAACATGCCGCGGCCTCGCCGGCTCTCCACCAGTTGTTCGTCCACCAGTTGTTGATAGCCCTTCAGAACCGTCAGCGGATTCACCCGATACTCCGCAGCGACAGTCCGCACGGACGGCAGCGGATCGCCTTCTTTCAGCATGCCGTCAAGGATCATCGCCACCACGCGGTCGCGAAGTTGTCGGTAAATCGGCTGGCTGTCATTCCATTCGCGACCCATCATATGTTCCAGAAAACCCTGACAAGTGAATCGCAAATGCTCGACCCAATCGCCCATTCCACCTCTTCCCACCCGCCAAAAATTGCGGCGGTGAGAAGTGCGAAAATGTGAAAGACCATCATAGTGTTATAGTTAACTACAACACTAAATCAAAGTCAAGTCTTTTTTTGATTTTCCTTGTCATGCCCCGCTCCTTCCATTATCCCTTTCAATTACAATAGTTTGCCGCTACCCCACATACCAGTGGCGTCAGCCTTGGACCGGTTCCGGCATGTCAGCCCTCCCGGCTGCGCCAGATCCCGGTATATCGTCCCTTGGATCTTGGGGTGGCCTTTTCTCTACTTTCAACTGTCGTCCGTCCACGCTTAATTTCTCGCTCAGCACATTCTCTCGCCTGTAAAAACGGACTCGCAAAGATTCGCATGTATCCATTAGAAAAATTGATAGGTGGATATTCGCGTAAGCCCTCGGTGCACCTTAAGATAGAAAGGTTCGGCTCAGCCAGGAAACGCTCTGGCAGAACGCACGGTGGGAGAACCATGAAGTCGGCGTTACAAATCATGAAGTTCGGAGGGACCTCGGTCGGTGACGCCGCGTGCATCGCACGCGCCGCGCAGATCATCGCTGAAGGAGCGCGCGTGGGAAAGTGTGTCGCGGTCGTTTCCGCCATGAGCGGCGTGACCAACCGCCTGATCGAAGCGGCGAAGACCGCGCAATCGGGCGATGCCAAATCCGCCCTCGCTATCCTCGACGAACTCGCCGCGAAGCACGAGAGCACGCTCGAAATCGTGGTGAAAAACGAAGCCGAGCGCGCCAAAGTCAGCCAAAAAATGAAGCAGGTCTTTGCGGAAGGCCGGCGGTTCTGCGAAGGGACCGCGTTGTTGCGCGAGCTTTCCCCGCGCACCCTCGACACGATTTCCAGTCTGGGCGAACGCCTGTCCGCTCCACTGGTTGCGGCGGCGGTGAAGGAGCGCGGGCTAGCCGGCGAATCCGTGGAAGCCAGCGAACTGATTGTGACCGACGATTTCCACGGCGGCGCCGATCCTCTGATGAAAGAAACGCGAGTGAAATCGCAGGCACGGATCTTTCCGTTGCTGGAGAAGGGCATCGTCCCGGTAGTGACAGGATTCATCGGCACAACCGAAGACGGTGAGTTGACGACCCTTGGCCGCGGCGGTTCCGACTATTCCGCCACGATTCTTGGCGCGGCGCTCGACGCCGAAGAAGTGATCATCTGGACCGATGTGGACGGCGTGCTGACCGCCGATCCCCGCCTGATCAACGAAGCGCGCACCGTGCCGAGTATTTCCTATCGGGAGGCCGCGGAGTTGGCGTTCTTTGGCGCCAAGGTCCTCCACCCGAAAACGCTGAAACCCGTGGTGGAAGCGGCGATTCCTGTCTGGATCCGCAACAGCTTCGCGCCCGAAAAACGTGGCACGAAAATCAGTCCAAAGGGTGGCAGCAACACCGGCGTGAAAGCCTTGACCGCCATCCGCGACGTCACGTTGATCAGCCTCGGCGGCCCGGGCATCGTGGGCCTGCCCGACGTCGTCGGCCGGACCTTTTCCACCATCGCGGAAGTGCGCGCCAACGTGCTGATGATTTCGCAATCCTCCTCGCAGAACGACATCTGCTTTAGCGTTTCCTCCGCCGACGCGGAGCGCACCATCGAAGCCTTGCGCAAGGAATTCGCGCAAGACCTGAAACACGAAAAGGTGGAGCACATCAACGTGGACCCGAACATCGCCATCGTCGCCGTAGTGGGCGAAAACATGCGCGGCACGCCGGGTGTCGCCGGGCGAACCTTCCAGGCCATGGGCAGGGAAAACGTGAACATCATTGCCATCGCGCAGGGCTCCAGCGAAAGCAACATCTCTTTTGTAATAGAGGAAAGCGCGGTGAAAAAAGCCTTGCTGGCCGCCCACCGGGAATTCGGACTGCACCTGCCCACGAACGGAAATTAACCCGCCGATTCGTTGGCTTTCGCTTCCGCGCGCTTGCGGTGATAACGCTCGAGGCCCAGCCACGAAAGTTGCAGCGCCCCGTTGAATACATAATGAGAAAGTTCCGACGGCGAAAGAAATTCCGCCGCCTCCGCCGCAACCGCGCGCGCGAACGCGCGCATGGCCTCGCTCTGGTCCTGCCCACGGGAAAGAATCTCCGCGGACAGTTTTCCCCAATGCTGCAATCGCTCCCGGTATGCGTTCAGATGTCGCTCCGGTTGATCCGAATACCCAAAATGAGTAAGGAACAACCGCCGTGGACGAAACTGCGCGATGGTGTCTAGCGAATCGGTCCACAATTCCAGTGAAATATCTGGAGGCGGCGTGGCTGGAAGAATGAACGGATGTCCTTCGATGGAGATTCCCGCGGTGTCTCCTACGTACGCCACGCGCTCCGTCGGATCGAAATACGTGACATGGTGCGAAGCGTGGCCCGGAGTATAGAGCACGCGAAGCTCTCGCGATCCAAGAGCCAAAGTTTCGCCGCCGTTCAGAATCCGCAGATTCGTTTCCGGGACCGGAAGGAACTCGCCGAACAGAGTCTGCATATCCCGGCCATAAAGGCGTCCGGCACTGTCCAGCAATTTTGCGGGATCCATCATGTGCGCAGCGCCGCGAGTGTGGACGTATACCTGAAGCGCCGGATTCTCCTGGACGAGTGCGCCGGTGGCGCCGGCGTGGTCCAGGTGAATGTGAGTCAGCAGGATCGCATTCAGGTCCGCGACGCGAAGCTGGTGAAGGGCGAGTTGCTCGCGAAGGGTTGCCAGCGTGGAACCCGGGCCGGGGTCGATCAGTGCGGCAAAATTATCGGAGCGGAGTAGCGCGGCGGCGATGCACCGGGTTTGCCCGGTCCAGTTCAGGTCGAGGAGAGCGGAGGCAACCATAGGGGATAAAGTGTAGCGCAGGACGCGCGGGGAGGAGTTAAGGTCTTGAAGCTCGGAATCGCTTCGCTCCCCCGAGTCACATTAGGAAATGCTTGCAGAATGATGAACTTATGGAATATGCTCTCAGCCGCAGCAACGTGTTTCATTTCGCTACTGCTTCCTATTGTTAGCAAGACTGGTGTAAAACCGCCCCCATTTGAGAAGCAAGTGGTTTGCTGCGTAACTGTCCTGCGTCACCATCCAGCGCATTGGCTGAAATCGATGAAGGGATGACGCAAGGAACTCTTTGGATTCTTAGTTTCGATTATGGAGGAAACAATGCGCAAGTGGAGTGTAATCGTGGCAATGGGCGCTCTGATCGCTCTGCCACTCTGTGCGCAGCAGAAAGACGCCAGCACAGCAACCAACAACAAAACTACCGAGTCGACGAATGCAGTCCCCGCCGCTGATTTCAGCATTGCTCCCGTTTCGCCGAGCCTCTTCGCGATGCCCGCGCCCGCGGCCAAGCCTGCGGACGTCTTCTCGGATTGGTCCAACAACCCCTGGAACCGGCACGCCTGGGGGCAGTTGACGCCGAGATTTGAAGTGGCGGGCATGTTCAGCTACGTCAATTTCTGCCCGTGCGCGTTTAGAAATTTCAACGAACTGGGAGCGACCGGTTCGTTCGTGTACAACGCCAACCGGTGGCTGGGCATCGTTGGCGAAGTGGGCGGCTATCATTTCGACCGCCAGGTCTTCCTGCTCGATCCCGCTACCAATACGGAATCACTGACGACCATCAGCGGGAACATGCAGACTTACCTCTTCGGCCCCCGCCTGAACTTGCGGCGTTTCGACCATTTTGTGCCTTTCGGCGAAGTTCTCTTCGGCGCGGCACACGGCAGCAGCCAGCTTACCGGCGACAAGTCGCAGGGCGCGTTTGCCCTGGCGGTGGGCGGTGGCGTGGACGTCGTGCTCACCAAGTATCTTGCGTGGCGTTTTGTGCAGGCGGATTACCTGATGACCAATTTTTCCGGGTCCCTGTTAAGCCCCAGTGGCCGTCAAAATAACTTCCGCATCGGCACAGGGCTCGTTCTGCGGTGGGCCTATCCTCCGGCTCCGGCAAAGCCGAATCATCCCCCGGTGGCGGCCTGCTCGGCAGCGCAGCCTTCCGTCTTCGAAGGTTCAACGGAGCCCGTGGCAATCCACGTGAACGCGACTGATGCCGACAACGATCCTCTTACCTACAGCTACACCGCGACAGGCGGCACCGTGGATGGCACGGGGCCGGATGTGCGCTGGAGCCCGTCGGGCCTGGCGATTGGCAATTACACGGTTAGCGTCAAGGTGGATGACGGCCACGGCGGAACCGCCAGCTGCGCCACGGATATCGCCGTGGCCAAGCGGCCGAACCAGCCGCCGGTGATTTCCTGCGCGCCGGAACGCAACCCGATTATCGCGGGCGAGCGCGTGAACATTGTTTCGACGGCCAGCGATCCGGACGGCGATCCGCTGACCTATAGCTACGCCGCAACGGGCGGCCAGATCTCCGGCACGGGCCCGGTCGCGCAGTTTGATTCCACCGGCCTCGCTGGTGGGAATTACTCGATTACGTGCACGGCCGACGATGGCCGCGGTGGCCGCACCAGCGCGCCCACGGCGGTTGACGTACAGCAACCGGCTCCGCCACCGCAGGCCTCCAAGGTCGGCGATTGCGGTTACACGAAGCTTGGGGCAGGCCGTTTCGACAACGCGTGCAAGCGCGTGGGTGATGACGTGGCCCTGCGCCTGAAGAGCGAACCCAATTCCAAGGTGGTGATCGTCGGCTACGCCGATCCCAAGGAACCCAACGCCAAGAAACTGGCGCAAACCCGCGCCGACGGCGCCAAGAAATATCTTGCCGAGAAGGAGATCGATCTTTCGCGAGTCTCCACCCGCGTAGGGACACCTTCCACCGAAAAGGGCATGGAGAAGGAAAACCGCCGCGTCGACTTCATCTTCGTGCCGGAAGGCGCAAACTACTAAACCGCATTCCTCGGCACGGACACGTGACCGTCCGCGACGCGCGCGCGAATCAGGAAACCAACAACCGGGCTCTCCGAGATATATCTCGGAGAGCCCGGTTTCATTCTATAAGCGTTCGGAGTGTGACAGAGAACCGTCACGACTGAGCAGCGAAGCGTTCCAGATTGGTACACACCCGCTAAAAGTCTGCTTTAGATAATTACATACTTGACAATAGAGCCATTCGGAACTAAAAGGAAATGGTAATTTCCCGTAACGGGAATGAGTCCAGCCTTTTTCCCGCCCAATTTCCGTCGAATAAGGCCGAAACACAATTCCCAGAGATGAGGCACGATGGCGGATACGTACACCGGACGAGCGGTGGGTGCGGATTTTGAAAGGTCTGCCGGAGTTTTCGCGGTTGGGAAAGAGGAGCGTGCCGCGCAAGGCTTGCCGCCAGTGCACCTTCTGGTGGTAGATGACGATGAGCACGTGCGCGGCGTCTGCCGATCCATCGCCGAAGACGCGGGCATGAAGGTGTTCGACGTGAGCACGGCGGAAGAGGCGCTGGAGGTCCTGGAAATTTCTCCGGTGGATATTCTGCTGACCGATCTGAAGTTGCCGGGGACCAACGGACTGGAATTGCTGAAACGTGTCACGCGGCTTTTTCCGGACATGGCCGTGGTGATGCTTACGCAATATGGAACCATTGACTCCGCGGTGCAAGCGACGCGCATGGGCGCGGTGGATTACGTAACGAAACCGTTTCGCATCGAGGAGTTGCGTGCCCGGCTCGAGCAAGTGGTCCATGCCGTGGAGTTGAAGCGCGAGAACCGCATGCTGCGGGAGCAGGTGCGCGCGCTGCCGGGATTTGGCGGCTTGATCGGCATGTCCGCCCGAATGGAGCGGGTTTACCGGCTGATCGAAAAGGTGAGTCTGCGCGACCATCCGGTCCTGATTCTAGGCGAGAGCGGAACGGGAAAAGAGCTGGTCGCCCGCAGCATCCATTTTTTGGGTGCCCGCAAGGAGAAGCCCTTTGTGCCGGTGGAGTGCTCGGCGCTGGTGCCCACGCTGATCGAGTCGGAACTTTTCGGGTACACACGGGGCGCCTTCACGGGAGCGATGCAGGCCAAGCAGGGACTGATGGAATCGGCCAACGGCGGCACACTGCTGCTGGATGAGATTGGCGAGATGCCGCTGGAGATGCAGGCGAAACTGCTGCGCGCACTGCAGGAAGGAGAGATCAAGCCGGTGGGTTCCACGGAACGTCGGGCGATCAACATCCGCATCGTCGCCGCCACCAACCGGGACCTGGAATTGGGAATCAAGAACGCCACTTTCCGGCAGGACTTGTACTTCCGCTTGAACGTGGTGCAGATCAAGCTGCCGCCGCTGCGGGAGAGAAAGAGCGACATTCCGCTGCTGGTGACTTCGTTCCTGGAAAAATTCTCTCGCCAGGATGAAATGACCCGCGAACTGACCGAAGACGCCATGCGCCGGCTGATGGCTTATGACTGGCCCGGCAACGTGCGCGAGCTCGAAAACACCATTCAGCGGGCCGTTGCTCTCGGCACCGGGCCCTATGTCCACGTGACGGATCTTCCGACGACCCTGCAATATCCGACCACCGAACGCGCGCCCGAGAAGGAGGAGTTGCTTCCTCTCGATGAACTGGAGCGCCGCGCCATCCTCAGCACGTTGCGGCAAACCGGCGGCGACAAGCAAGCGGCCGCGCGGATGCTGGGAATCGGGAAAACGACGCTGTACCGGAAATTGAAGCAGTACCAGATTGAGCGTGCGGATGCGTGAGCCGCGAGAGTGCGTATCAAATTGGGAAAATAACTTGAAGATTCTCGACTTGAAATTCCTCCAGCTGCAGTAAACCTTCCCCCTACAACAAGATGGCTTGGATTGGCTTTGGCTTCGCCAGTGCATTGGATCGGTGTGAGCTGCCCCGAGGACACCGGCGTGTTCAGACGAAACGACCAGAGCAAATTGCCTGCGCAGCGCCCGGCTCGGGGTGTGGTGCGGGCCGCGCGCGGTGGTGCGGGGCGCGACATCTGGATTCGAGAGGCTCTGCTGGAACTCCAAATGGAACCCGGAGCGGAGCGCTTCGGGGTCTGGATGGATGCCCCGGGCGGGGACGAATCGTCTCCGGCGAGTACAGTTGTGTTTCGCGGTGAAGTTCGCGAGAAGAGGGACGGGAGCGGGCCTGGAAAATGGAGCAATCTCTCGGTGGAACCTCCTTTGCCAGTGGAGATTCTCTCGCTTGGAAAAACCGCCGAGTGGAAGTTGCGCGGAGACCTCCACGATCCGCTCATCGGTCCGACGCTCGGCATGCGGCACGCGCTGTGGGTTCCCGTGTTCGGTCGGAATCTGCTGCGCGGATTGCTGCTGGTGGCCGCGCAGGACGCGGCCAGTCCCTTGCCCCGCGTTCTTGCGGAGGAGGTGGCTGCGGAGTTGGCGCTGGCGCTCGATTGGGAAGAGCAGAACCGGCTGGCCGGGGAGCGCAAGGCCGATCTCGAACTCGCTTCCCGGGTACATTCCCTGCTCGAGGGTAACGCTGAGCCGGACAACATCCTTCGGGAGCTTGCGGAAACCTGCACGGGCCGGGATGCCCCGGAGGGTGTGGGCGCGATTTTCGCGCTGATCGGCGAGCGAAGGACCGGGCAAGCGGTGGCGGCTCCGTCGGGAGCGCGGGCGGAGGAGCGGTTGCGGATTCGCGCGCAGAGCGGAGATTCCGCCTGGGGGCACAGCGTTGAGCAAGGGCCGCTCGAAATGTTCTGGCGGCAGGCTGTGGAAACCGGGCAGATTACCGGCGCGGAGGCCGCCGACGCGCTTCCTCTAGCGCGCAATATCGCGCGCATCGTTGCGATTCCGCTCTCCTATGAAGGCTCGGCCCGCGGCGTCCTGCTGGCCGGCCTCCCTCGCGGCCGCACCGGTCTCGAGAGTCTGGAGCGCCTGGAGCAGCGGGCGCTGCTGGCCACGCAGGTGTTGCAGCAAAAAGCGCTCTGGTCGGAGCGCGCCCGGGCCGAGACGTGGCGCGTGGCGCTGCTGGACGTGAGCGAGCGTCCGGTAGCGCTGCTGGACCGCAGCGGCTTTCTGAGGGGCATGAGCCATGGCGCGCGAAAAATTTTCTCGGAGGATGCGCCCGTGCCCGCCGTCAGCTTGGTGGGGCAAAGGCCGCGCTTTGTGGAGTTGTTTCGCCCGCGCGAGTGGGAGTGCGTGGACCGGTGGTTGCAATCCGGTGCGGGGGATTCCTCGCCGGATGCCGCAGCGGGAATTCTGAAAGCGCAATTGAAGGGCGGCGCCGGCGTGGAGTGCCGCCGGCTGGATCTCTCGAGCGCGGAGTTTCTTGCCGTGGGCATCCAGCGCGCGGCCGCCGAATCGGGCGAGCGCCGGAAAGAGGATGTGGAGGCGGAGCTGCGCCAGACCGTGGGCTGGATGACGGAGGGCGTGGTGGTGTTCGACGAAGCCGGCGGCATCCGCGCCGCGAACGAGCACTTTTACCGGATGCTGGGAATTACCCGCGAGGAAGCAGCAGGATTGCGCACGCTCGAGGATCTGCTCGGCAAGGTGTCCCCCTGCGCCTCCGACCCGCAGGAGTTTGCGCGCCGCTGGCGGGCGCTCGGGGAGTTGCGAGAAGAGGAAAGCCAGGAAGAGCTGCAGATGAACTGGCCGGTGCCGCAAACGATCGAGCGCTGCGCGCGCGCGATCGCGGGGGAAGACGGCCGCCGGTTGGGACGCGTGGAGGTTTATCGGGAGACCAGTGCGCGGCGCTTGTTCCAGTCCCGCATGGTGCAGACCGAAAAACTCGCTTCCCTCGGGCAGCGCGTCAGCGGCATCGTTCACGAATTGAGCAATCCGTTGACGACGATCCTCGGCTACGCCCAGAGGCTGCACCAGCGCGAAGCGGGCAGTGCGGGATCCGAGAATCGTGAGGCGCGCGGCATCCTGGCGGAGGCCGAGCGCGCTGCGGGGATTCTCCGCCAGTTGTTGCAGCTTTCGGGGGAGGGGCGTAGCGTCCGCGAGCCGGTATCCCTGAACGAGCTGATCGACCGAACGGCGGACCTGATGCGGATAACGCTCGCCGGCGCCGCGATCCACTTGATGGTGGAAAAAGGAGTCTCCGTGCCGGGCGTAGAAGGAGACTTCGGCCAGTTGCAGCAAGCGCTCTTGAACCTTTTCCAGAACGCGCAGCAGGCCATCACGCAAAGCGGCAAGGGCGGCCTGATCGGCGTGCGCACCGGCAGCACCAGCGCAGGGCAGGCCCGCCTCGAAGTGTGGGACGACGGGCCAGGCATTCCAGGCGCGATTCAGGCGCGCATTTTCGATCCATTTTTTACCACCAAGCCGCCGGGCGCGGGCACCGGCCTGGGACTGGCGATCGTGCTGGGGTTTGTGCGGCAACACGGGGGAACGGTCCATGTCCTCAGCCCGCCAAAGGGCGGCACACGGTTCGTGGTGGAGCTTCCCGCAGCGTCGGCTGCCAGAGAGGAACCCGTGGCGATTCCGGCGGCTCTCCGGTTGGCGCCGCAGCCAGACACAGTCAAAAACGGGGCTCCGGGGGAACGCCGCGCGCCCCGAGTGCTGGTCGTGGAAGACGAGCCGACGGTCGGGGGGCTGATTGCCGATGTCCTGCGCGACGAGGGCATGCGCGTGGATGTGCTGCGCGACGGGGAGTCGGCGCTCGACCGCGCGGAGCATGAAGAGTACGACTTGGTGATCTGCGACCTGAAGATGCCGGGAATGGACGGGCAGAAATTTTTTCAGTCGCTCGGGATGCGCAGGAATTCGCTGCGGGGGCGCGTGCTGTTTGTGACCGGTGACGTTGTGGCGCCGCGCACGCAAGAGTTTCTGGAGCGGCATCGCCTGCCGTACGTGGCGAAACCGTTCCGGGTGGAAGAGCTGAGCCGCGCGGTTCGCGGCATGCTCTAAACCTGAACTCTAAACCTGAACAAGGAGGAGAGACAACGCCGTGCAACAAGAACAAAATTATAGGGAGACTCCGGCAGCCACCGGAAAGGAGCGGCTGCGGGGAGGACGAGGAGAGCTTGTGTTGCTCTGCGGCCGGGAGGATTTTTGCTCGGAAGCCCGGCACGAGCTGCAGCGCCGGCGGGAAGATCTCCGGATTGCGGACGCGGACGGAATCGCCAGTGCGCGGCGCATTCTGGGCGAACAGTCGCCCGCGGTGATCCTGGCGGAGGAGCGGGCGCTGGCGGAGGTTGACGGGACGTGGCGCGCGCGGCGGCAAGCGATAGAGTCGGCGCTGTCGCTGCTGGCCGGGGCCGCGCCGGTGGTGTGGATCGGCGCCGCCGATGAGGGCCCCCAGACGACGCTGGCGGTGCGGTCCGGGGCGGTGGATTTCGTGCCGCGCTCGGCGATGTGCCTGCCCGCGGCCATCACCATGGTGGAGCGGCGGCTGCGAGGCTCCGCGAGATCCGAGCCGGGGGACGGCCCGCGGGGCGGGAGTCTATCGCTGGACGATCTGCGGCTGGAAGACCTCGCCTTCGGCGAAGTTCTCCGCCATGAACTGAACAATCCGTTGACGGGAATCCTGGGGAACGCGGAGCTCCTGCTGCTGGAAGTGCGCCGCGGAAAGTTGGACCTGCCGCTCGAAGCACTGCAGCGCCTCGAAACCATCACGGCGCTGGCCGTGCGCATGCGCGAGGCCGTGAGGCAATTGAGCAACCGCTGGGAAACCGCGGGAGAGAATCTTCCGGAGGGCAGGGGAAACGGCAAGCATCGGCCGCCCTGGCCGGTCACGGACTAGAGGGGGACCGCTGGAAGAAGTCCAGCACCCGCTGGCGGAACTCCTCCGGCGCAAATCCGAGCGCGGCGGTGTGAAATGCGCCGGGCACCATCCACAAAGATTTCGGCCCGCGCGCGGCTGTATAAATTCTCTTTGCGTGGCGGCAAGGCAGAGTGGTGTCCGCTTCATCGCAGATCAGCAGTACGGGAAAATAGCGGGCGGCAACGGCTTGTTCCGGAGAAACACCGGCGGCGGGAAATCCCGCGAGCTTGCCGCCGCGATAGAGCATCATCCAGGCGCCGGGCGCGAAGAGCGTTTTGCCGAGAAGCGGATATTCCTGCAAGCCCGCGTAATCGTAGGAAGCCTCGCGCAGGCTGGCGAAGGGCGCTTCGGCGACCACCGCCTCGATCCGCGGATCGACGCCGGCGGATTGCAAAGCGATGCCCGCGCCCATCGATTCTCCCAGGGCAAAAATATGCGCGGGATGCTCCGAGGCGACCAGCGCATCCACTACCGCGCGCGTGTCGTTGCGCTCGAGCCAGCCGTAGGTGGCCATGGCGCCGCCGCTTTCACCGTGGGCCCGCTGATCCATCATCATTGCGCTGTATCCGGCGCGCAGCACAATTTCGGATTGTCCGATCGCGCCGACGCGATTGTCGGCCACGCCGTGAAAGAGCAGCACCCAGGAGCCGTTGGGCGCCTGCGGGCGCACCTTCCAGCCGCGCAAAACGGCGCCGTCGGGAGCGGTTACCAGAAAATCTTCGCGGCGAGCCCGGCTGTGCGCGAACGAAGCGTCGGCTTCACGGATGAGGTCCGCCGTCAGGGGGCGGCGCACCGGATGAAGAAACGAAGGCGCCACCAGCCAGCCCATGCCTGTGGCGACGAGCGGCGGGACCAGCAAAAGTAACAGAAGAATGCGGAGCAGGCGTCGCGGCATAGGGCCTCAGAAGAAGATACGAGATTTCCCACGGAGTGGTTCAAGAAAAGTTGGCCGAGTTCACCGCGGGCAACACGGAAGGGGATGCGCCTCAACTGCGGAAGAGGACGTCTTCGCGCTGGAACATTTTTACCGCCAGGAAAAGTGAGGCGGCTGCGTAGACGCAGGTGGAAAGAAAAATCAACGCGATGAGGTTCCAGTGATAGGTTCCTGTGACCAGTTCCTTGCACAGCAGGCTGACATTCAGGATCGGAATCAACGCCAGCTTGGCGGTGAGCTCGACCCCGGGGAGCATCGCGGCCACAGCGGGAACGATCACCAGGATCATCAGGGGAGAGACGTAACTCTGCGCTTCCTTGTAGCTTTTGGCGAAGAGCGAAATGGTGATGAGCCCGGCGGAGAAGAGCACCGCCAGCGGCAACGCCATTAGGAAGACGGAGAGCACGGCTGTGAATCCGATGTGCAATTGCATGCCCGCCGCGTCCGGGTTCTTCGTCACGTCGAACGCTTTCAACTGCTGCATCCCCCAGAACGAAACACCCATGGAGAGCACCGAGAGCGCCGCGGTAACCAGGCAAGCGTTGAGAACCAGGAAAAACTTTCCGAGGACCAGGTCGAGACGCGAGATGGGGCTCGAAAGAATCGTCTCCATGGTGCCGCGTTCCTTTTCACCGGCGGTCAGGTCCATCGCCGGATACATACCTCCGGTCAGGCAGAGAAGGATGACCATGTAGCCGATGATTCCGCCAAACGCCGCGCCGCCGACCTTTTCGGGAGGAGCGACATTGTCCTGCTTGATACGAAAGGGCGTGAGGATGGAAGAAGGCACATGGTTGGCGTCCAACCGGGCCTCGATAACTTTGTCACGGTAGGTCTTGAGACTTCTTTCGACGGTGTCCGCGGAAATGGACGACTTCAATTCGCCTTCGTATTTGTAAATCTCGATGGTCTGGGGGTTCTGTTGAGCAAGACTCGCCTCCAACCCATCGGGAATCGCGATTGCAGCACGGATTTCCTTGTTGACGATTTTGTCTTTCCAGTCCGGAGTCGTGGGCACCACTTCGATCTTTTTGTCGGCGAGCAACGCCTCCAGTACTTGGGGAGAGTCCGCGCCGCCAAGCAGCATCACCTTGGGGGTTTCTTCCTCCGCTTTCTTGACGAGCGTAACGGCAAGAGCGCCAAATCCGACGGAAAGCAAGGGAAAGAGTAGCAAGGGCACCAGCAGGGTAGAAATGAGGGTACGGCGGTCGCGCAATGCCTCCGTGAGTTCCTTGCGGTAGACGATGCCGATGTTCTGGAGGGACATGTCAGGCCGCCTCCTCGGGTTTGTAGTGGGGCGCGACGACCTTCACGAAGATCTCTTCGAGGTCCTGCTCCTTGTACTGCTCGCGAAGCGCGGCAAGCGATCCCTCGGCCAGAAGTTTGCCCGACTGGATGATGCCGATGACATCGCAGAGCTTTTCCACTTCGCTCATGACGTGCGTTGAGAAGATGACTGTTTTTCCGCGCTGGCGGCATTCGTGGATGAATTCAAGAATGGTGCGCGCGGTCATGATGTCCAGGCCGAGGGTCGGCTCGTCGAAGATCATCACCTGCGGATCGTGAATCAACGTACGGGCGATGGAGGTTTTCTGTTTCATGCCGGTGGAAAGCTTGTCGCAGCGGCGATCGCGAAAGGAGTTCATGTCCAGGCGGGTGAAGATTTCATCGATCCGTTTTTTCAATTCGGCCCCGGCGATGCCGTTCAGCCGGCCGAAATATTCGACCATCTCCTGGGAGGTGAGCCGCGGGTAGAGCGCCGTAGCTGTGGAGAGAAAACCAACATTGGCGCGGACTTTTTCCGGGGCCTCGACCACATCGTGGCCGCAGACGATTGCCGTGCCGTCACTAGGCTCCAGGATCGTGGCCAACATGCGCAGCGTGGTGGTCTTGCCCGCGCCGTTGGCGCCCAGCAGTCCATAGATCTGTCCTGGAGCGCAGGTGAAGCTCACGCCGTCCACGGCGCGGATTTCTCCGCGCTTTTTGTCTTTAAAGAGCTTGGTCAGTCCACGCGTTTCGATCATGGGAAGATCCTCAACCTGATTGGGAAACCGGGCGCACAGCTCTCTACTCTCCAATACCCGGGAACTCGGGAAAAAATAGCACAGGGAACGAGTCCGCGCGGAATGCGGAAACACCCGCAAAAGAGGAAGCCGGGCTTAACCCTTGTGACAATTCGGGCACTGTCTGGCATCGAATTTGTCAGGGGTCACGCGGAACATGTTGTTGCACTGGATGCAGACGCGGTGCAGCACGGGTGATTCAGGCGGTGCGGCGGGATTCTTTTTCTGTTCGGTCCGCGTGACTTCGGAAGCATCCATGATGGCGGCATTCTACCACGGGGAAAGCGCCGCCTGCTGGAACGCGGCGGGCAGCATCCTGGAACATGTGCCGAGCATCTGACAGATAGACTGATGCGTGTGGAGAAAATGGCTAACCTCCTGATAGACTTTAGGTTAAGCATTCGAAGTACAATTCAGGCCAGCGCTCGGAATCCGGAACGACAGGCGCCCGCGAAAGCCGGATGATTCCTTCGTGTAGCAGATCCTGATGGCGAACGAGGATTGGATTTCACGAATATATGGATAAGAAGCTGCGCAACCGTACGCTGCTCTTCCTGCTCCTTGCGGGAATCGTCGCGTTCGTGTTGATCAAGGTAAGCGGCCGCCAACCGGTGGCCAAAATATCGGCCGTGAAGCCGTTTCGCCAGAACATCGTTTCGTCGATCACCAGCAACGGCAAGGTGGAGCCGATCGCGCCGTTCAGCATCCGCGCGCAACTCGATACCTTCGTCGAAAAGGTGAGCGTCAGTGAAGGGCAGAATGTGAAAAAGGGGCAGCTGCTCCTTGAGTTGAACGTGAAGGACGCCGCCGCGCAGCTTGCGAATGCAAAATCCAAGCTGCTGCGCGCGCAGGAAGATTTTCGCGCAGCCCGGGCGGGAGGACGCACGGACGACGCCGCGCGCGTGGCGGGCGATCTGGCTAAAGCCATTGGCGACCGCGACGGGCTGCAGCGGAATCACGATTCACTGGCGCGGCTGCTGGCGCAGGGCGCCGCGACGAAGGACGAAGTTGCCGCCAATAATCTGGCGCTGGCCAGGGCGCAATCCGAAGTGAACCGCCTAACGGCTGTGAGGAGCGAATTCGAGCGCCAGGTTTCCCTGGACAGCGCGCGGGGAGATTTGGCCGTGCAACAAGCGCAGAGCGACGTGGCCGCTCTTGAGGACAAGGTGCGGCAGGGCCGCATCACCGCGCCGACCGACGGCACGCTCTATGCCCTGCCAATCAAGGCCGGCGATTACGTGAAAGTGGGCGAACTCCTGGCCGAGATGGCCGACCTGCGCAAAGTGCGTGTGCGGGCGTATATCGATGAACCGGAAATGGGCGGGTTGGAGCCGGGCCTGCCGGTGAAGATTACGTGGGACGCGTTGCCCGACCGGACCTGGCCGGGACGGACCGAAATGACGCCGAAACAAGTTGTTCCGCGAGGATCGCGCAGCGTGGGCGAATTGTTGTGCTCGGTGGAAAACGAAAAACTCGAACTGCTGCCGAACACCAACGTGAACGTGCGCATCAATTCGCGGGAGCGCCTGAACGTTCTGGCCGTGCCGCGTGGCACGGTGGAAACGATCGGTGGGCGAAGCTATGTGTTTGTGGTCAGCGACGGCGTAGGGAAAACGATATTGGAAAAGCGCCTGATCCAGGCAGGCATTGCGGACGCCACAAATTATGAGGTGGTCAGCGGACTCGGCGCGGATGATCTGGTGGCGCTGCCCGGCGATGCCGATTTTCGCGATGGCATGTCGGTGAAGGTGCTCAACATGGACGCGTTGACCGCTCCGGGTGGGACCGGTGCGAGCCATTAATCATATTTGCGCCGCGCTGGCTTGCCTGATGCTGTTGCCCGGCTTGGCACTCGGACAGGAATCTCCGCTGGAGCAGGCGAAGGGCGCCTTTGAAAAAGGCGAATACACGCGGGCGATCGAAATTCTGAAAAGCGCGGCAGGAAGCGAGCCAAACAATGGCGACGTTTATGTCCTGCTGGCGAGATCCTACCTGGAACTGAACCAATACGATGCCGCCGTGAATAGCGCGGAAAAAGCCGTGGCGATCAGTCCGAAAAATTCCGACTATCACCGATGGCTTGGCGAAGCGTATGGTGCGAAGGCGGATCATGCGTCGATGTTGAGCGCCTACTCGCTGGCGCGAAAAACGCAGAAGGAATTTGACGCCGCGGTGCAGCTGGATGCGCACAATTTTGATGCCCAGCAGGATTTGATCCAGTACGACTGCACCGCTCCCGGCGTGGTGGGCGGTGGAGAAGAAAAAGCCCAGCCTCTGATCCAAAAATTAATGAGCATGGACGAGGTGGAGGGGCATTACGCCACCGGAATCTGCAGAGCGCAGAAGAAAGATTATGCAGCGGCGGACGCGGAATTCACGAAAGCGCTGGAGAGCAAACCAAAGACCGCCAACCGCATTTACGACATCGGCGATTATTTTCTGCAGCGCAAGAACGCAGAGAAACTTCTGGCGGTGGCCGGCGCCGGAGAAGAGCTGGCGCCGCAGGATCCGCGCGGGAAATTCTACCGCGGTGTTGCGCTGATCCTGCAAAACCAGAAGCCCGCGGAAGCGGAAAAATGCTTGCGGGACTACCTGCAACTGGCGCCAATGAACTCCGACTATCCACGCCCGTGGGCCGCGCACTACTGGCTTGGGCGACTGCAGGAGAGCCAGAAGAATCCGGCGGGAGCGCGCGGCGAATATCAGGCGGCGTTGAAATTGAACGGCAAGTACAAGCCGGCCCAAGAGGCGCTGAAGCAGCTCGGGCACGACTGAGCGAAGTTTTTTCGGAAGGCAAATGCACATACGCGAAGCAGTCGCGGTGGCCATGGACGCCTTGCGCGCAAACAAAGTGCGCGCGGTGCTGACATCCATTGGCGTGATTATCGGCAGCGCCTCCATCGTGCTGGTGGTGACGGTGGCGCTGACCAGCCAGAAGTTTGTGATTTCGCAGATCGAGGCGATGGGATCGAACCTGGTCTGGGTGGAGATGATCAAGACGCCCGAGAAGGCACAACCCCTGAGCTACGAAATCAACACCGATGATCTGGCTGCGGCCAAAGCGCAGATTCCCGACGCGTTGGTCGTGGCGGGTTTCAACGATTTGCCGATGGCGGTCGTGGTTGGCGGGCGGACACGCCCGGTGCGGCTCATCGGCGTTACCGATGGATACCAGCAAATCCGCCGGCTGATTATTCTCCGCGGGCGCTATTTCGATTTCGCGGACATGGAATCGCGAAGCAAGGTCTGCCTGATCACCAAGGATCTGGCGGACCGCGTGTTCGGAGTGGAAAGCCCAGTCGGGCGGCAGTTGCGCATGGGCGAATTGACGTTCACGGTCATCGGTGTCTTCAAGGAACGCGCGGAAACGTTTGGGCTATCGGAATTGCAGAAGGAATCCGTAATCATTCCGTTTTCACTGATGAAGTATTACACCGGCACGGACGTTTTGAGCACGCTGCAGTTGCAGACGGGCGGGGCGGACAAGGTGGCGACCGTCGAAAAGCAGATCAACCGGCTGCTGAAAAGCCGTCATCCCGCGCAAGCCGAATACAACGTGCAGACTTTGACGGCGATATTGGGGGCCGCGAAGACCATTTCGCTGGCTCTCCGCATCGTATTGATTGTGATTGCGTTCATCGCGTTGCTGATCAGCGGCATCGGCATCATGAACATCATGCTGGTGACGGTGACCGAGCGGACGCGGGAAATCGGCGTTCGCAAAGCCATCGGGGCGGCGCAAAGAGAGATCATGTGGCAATTCCTGATCGAAGCGTTTCTGATCAGCGGTGGCGGAGCCGTGATTGGAATCCTGATCGGCGTGGCGATTCCGGTGATCGCGCAACAGCTTTTGCCGGGGAATCTGCGGGTGCCAATTTCGGGAATGAGCGTGGTGCTGGCGTTCCTGGTGTCGTGCTCGACTGGACTTTTTTTCGGGTGGTTGCCGGCGAAGCAGGCGGCGGCTCTCGAACCGATCGAATCGCTGCGCTATGAGTAGAGCGACTGGAGGAAAAAGCATGGCCTGGAAACAAGGCGTGGCTCTGGGAATTTTAGTGGCGGCGATTGCGCCGCGAAGCGGCTGGGCGCAACAATCGCCACCCCCGCCGGTGGCGAGCTCCACGCCGGTGGTGCTGACGCTGAAGCGCGCGGTCGAGATGTCGCTCTCGAACAGCAAAGACATACAACTGGCCAAGCTGCAGGTGCAAGCGTCGCAGAATACCGCGCAACTGACGCGGGCGGAATTTCTCCCCAATTTGTACGCGGGGTCCGGAGCTGGCTACACGTACGGATTGCCGGAGACACCGGGAGGCCGCCCACCGGCGATCTTCAGCGTGACGTACACGGAGCAAGTCCTGAATGGGCCGCTGCAGGGACTTGCGAAGGAGCAGAAGGAGCAGGTGCGGGCGCAGCGGGCGGTACTGGAAGATACGCGCAACGCGGTGATGGTGCGCGTGGCGTCGGGTTATCTGGAACTGGTGAAGGTGCGGCACTCGCTGGAATTGCTGCGGAAAGAGAAGGAGAGCGCGGACAAGATTGTGGACGTCACAAAGGAGCGCGAAGGCGAAGGGTATGAGCTGCCCGTGGAAGTGACGAAGGCACAACTCACGCTAGCACAAGTGCAACAGCGGATCCTGCAGCTCGAGGGGCGGCAGGATGAGCTGGAAGTTTATTTGCGCAACCAGTTGGGGCTGGCGACCGATCAGCAGGTTGAGGTGACACCGGAAGAGTTGCCGGGCGCCGCGGAGCAGGAAGGCGCGAGCCTGATCGCCATGGCGGCGCAGAGCAATACGCGGCTGATGGCGGCGGAGTCCGATGTGAAGGGGAAGGAGCTTCGTTTGCAGGGAGAAAAGCGCGGCTATTGGCCGACACTTGAGTTAGTGACGATTTACGATGTGCTGGCAAAATACAATTTCAATAATAGTTTCCTTGTCATCAATGAGCGGAATTTCCGCTACAACAACCTGAATGCCGGGGTGAGCATCAACGTGCCGATTTACAGCGCGAAGACCCGGGCGAATGTGGCTCTGGCGCAGGTGAATCTGGAAGCGGCGAAAATCAATCTGAGCAACACGAAAAGCCAGGTGAGCGCCGAGGTGCGGCAGAAATCGCGCAAGGTGCAGCAGGCGGACGCCACGAAAGAGGTGGCGCGGCTGGAGTTGCAGTTGTCGCAACAGAATCTGGCGGTGCTGCAATCGCAATTCGGCGAAGGCAGGGTGAATTTGCGCGATGTCGAAAAAGGGCGCCTGGACGAAAATGAAAAATGGATGTCCTACCTGGACGCGAATTTCCTGCGGCAGCAGGCGCAACTGGACCTGTTGAAGACTGCAGGGCAACTGGACAAGGTTCTGGAATAGTTGCGATCGAGCCTGATGATAATTCCTCACATTTCTGGAACCGGAATTTCCACTCATGCTGGATAAGGCAAGCCTGAAAATTCTGCTGGAATCGCTTGAGAAGCTCGACGCGGGATTTTCCGTGCTTCCAGAGTTCGACGCGCAAGTTCCCGGTGCGCAACGCGTCGCGGAAATTCTGGCGTCAACGTCTGAACGCCTGCAGGACAACTATCCCTATTTTCATCCGCTGTATGCCGGGCAGATGTTGAAGCCGCCGCATCCGGTGGCGCGGCTGGCGTATGCGCTGGCGCAATGGATCAATCCCAACAATCACGCGCTGGATGGCGGCCGCGCGACTTCGGCGATGGAGAAGGAGGCTGTTGCCGGGATTGCAGAAATGTTTGGATGGAAGGAACACCTCGGCCACTTGTGCGGCGGCGGGACGATGGCCAACCTGGAAGCGCTGTGGGTTGCAGGTCAATTGGCGCCGGGAAAGAAGATTCTGGCGAGCGAGCAGGCGCATTATACCCACGGGCGGATTAGCGGCGTTCTGCAATTGCCGTTTGCGGCTGTTCCCTGTGATACGCGCGGCCGGATGGATCTTGGGAAGTTGCGCGAAATTGTCGCTCGCGGCGACGTAGGCACAGTGGTAGCCACGATGGGAACGACGGCCGCGGGATCGGTCGATCCACTCGCGGAAATTCTGGAATTGCGCGCGAAGTATGGATTTCGCGTGCATGCCGATGCGGCGTATGGCGGCTACTTCGGCCTGGCCGGAAATCTTGGCGAAGAGGCGCGCCGGGCCTTTGATCATTTGCATCAGGTGGATTCGATTGTGATCGATCCGCACAAGCATGGTTTGCAGCCGTACGGATGCGGCTGCGTGGTGTTTCGGGATCCGGGCGTGGGGCGGCTTTACAAGCACGATTCACCGGCGACGTATTTCAGCTCGCGCGAACAACACCTGGGCGAAATCAGTCTGGAGTGTTCGCGCCCCGGAGCGGCGGCCGCGGCGCTGTGGGCGACGCAGAAGTTGTTGCCGCTTGCGAAGAGCGGGGAATTCGCGCGCGGGTTGGAGGATTGCCGGAATGCGGCGCTTGATTTTCACCGGCGGCTGGAGAAGGACGCGCGATTTGTGACGGCGTTTCAACCGGAGCTGGATATCGTGGTGTTTGCGCCGCGTGCAGCAAGCGTCAGTGAATCGTCGGAGCGGTCGCGGAAGATTTTCGATGCGGCGGCTCGGAGAAATTTGCACCTGGCGGTGGCAGAGTTGCCGGTCAGCTTTTTTGAGGCGAATCTGGGTGGGATGAAGAAGGACCGGAGCAGTCTTGCATGCTTGCGGTCAGTATTGATGAAGCCCGAGCATAAGGAGTGGGTCGGGAGAATTTGGGAGATTTTGAGCGAGGCGACGGAGGAGGTTTTGGGACAGTAAGGCCCCTTTTGAGTGCGGGAGGGGAGCTCCCCCTTTTGCGGTGAATCGTTCTGCAGGTGACCGATCGAGTTGCACCGCGGTTGCGGCCTGAAAAACGGAGGCTTTGCCTCCGCACTCAAAAGGGGAGCGACTCGCCTCAGAAGGCAGGCCCTACAAAGCGCGGAGCAACCCAAGCGCACAGCCAGGATTGGCTGGGCCACATTGCTTCCAGCGCAACTTCCACTTAATGCGGTGGTTAGCTGTTGGATGCGGCTTACGCACCACTGGCAGAAAGGCATTCCTGGGATGCAACCAAGTCGGGTAAACTATTATCTAGACGGGTTGGGGTTCCAAACTGGTCGCCAGGCCTGTGCTATCCGTTTGGCCAAAAGTGCGAATGTTTTGCACAATGAATTTGATCGAAACTGAGGGTGAAGAATGCCGGATGTAATGAAAACATTGCTGTTGAACCCGCCGAGCTTCGAGAATTTCGACGGTGGAGCGAGCTCGCGATGGCCCGCGACGCGCGAGATTGAGTCCTACTGGTACCCGGTTTGGCTGTCGTACCCGGCGGGAATGATTCCCGGCAGCCGTCTGCTGGATGCCTCTCCCCACAAGATTAACTGGCAGCAGACCGTGCAGATCTGCAAGGACTACGAGTTCCTGGTGCTGTTCACCTCGACGGTGGGCTTTGCGAGCGACCTGAAACTGCTGCGCAAGATCAAGGAAGCGAACCCGTCGATGAAGGTGGCGTTCGTCGGCCCGCACGGACATATCAAGCCGGACGAAACGCTGAATGCCAGCGAAGACATTGACTTCATCGTGCGCGGGGAGTTCGACCACGCGGTGGCGGAGTATGCGCACGGCAAGCCGGTGGATCAGATCCTCAACGCGAGCTACAAAAAAGACGGGAAGATTGTCCACAATGCGATGCGGCCGCAAATGCACACGGAAGAGCTGGATGCGCTGCCGTTCGCGACCGACGTTTACAAGCGGGACCTGGAGATTGAGCGCTACAACGTGCCGTTCCTGCTGAACCCGTTCGTGTCGTTCTACAGCTCGCGCGGCTGCCCGGCGCTTTGCACGTTCTGCATGTGGCCGCAGACGCTTTCGGGCCACGCGTGGCGCACGCGTTCGGTGGACAACGTGGTGCAGGAAGTGAAGAACGCGCTCGGCTACTTCCCACAGATGAAAGAGATTTTCTTCGACGACGACACGTTCAACATCCGCAAGGACCGCGTCATAGAATTGAGCCAGAAATTCAAGCCGCTGAAGTTCCAGTGGTCCTGCACGGCGCGTTGCCACAGCAAGTATGAAGAGCTGAAGGCGATGGCGGATGGCGGAGCGCGCCTGTTCATCGTGGGCTTCGAGTCCGGCGACGCGCAAATCCTGAAGAACATCAAGAAGGGCGCGACGATCGAGATGGCGCGCGAATTCATGAAGAACTGCCGGAAGGTCGGCATCAAGGTGCACGGCGATTTCATTATCGGCCTGCCGGGCGAGACGAAAGAGACGATCGAGAAGACCATCGATTTCGCGAAGGAACTCGATTGCGAAACGATCCAGGTTTCGCTGGCTCACGCCATGCCTGGTACGGAACTGCACGATCAGATGTCCAAGGAAGGTTTCCTGCGCGTGGAAGCGCTGGCGGACCAGAGCGGCCACCAGTTGCCGCACATCGAATTCCCGCATCTTTCCAAGGCAGACATGATGGCGGGCGTGACGCGTTTCTACGACGAATATTATTTCCGCCCGAAGGTTGTGTGGCGGATCGTGAAGGAAGCGCTGTGGGACGGTCACGAGCGCAAGCGCCTGTACCACGAGGCCACGGACTTCCTACGGCTGCGCGCCGAGCGGCTGAAGTGGGTGCAGCAGGGCGGCGACACGCCGAAGACGATGGTTGCGGTGGGTGGAACCTCATCGGCCAGCGGCAACGATTAAGGTGTTCCAGCGGGTTGTGTAGTTTTTATGCCTGGCCTATTTTGGGAGAGGCTTGGTTCCGCAATTATTCAAATAAAATGCAAAATTGTCATCCTGAGCGCCCGCCTCAGGCGGGCGCGAAGGATCTCAACCTAAGTCTCAAGCACCAACCTGAAGGGCGAACTCCAGAGAATGAGCCACGAGCATAGGCTGAGATTCAAGACCCTGGTAATGGTCTTGCTGATGGTGGTGTGCGCGAACACCGGTGACCTGATGCTGGCGCGCGGAATGAAACAGATCGGGAACGTGGAGATTTCCGTTCCCGGGCTGCGGCATGCACTGCTTTCGACGATTCAGAGCGGAAGCATCTGGATCGGGATTCTTTTCCTGATTGGCTTCACGCTTTGCTACATGACGGCGGTTAGCTGGGCGGATTACAGCTTCGTGATGCCCGCGGGCGCGTTTGGCTACGCGGTGCAGACGATGCTGGCGATTGTGGTGCTGCACGAATTGGTTTCGCCGAAGCGATGGATCGGTGTGGCGATGATTTGTGTCGGCGTGCTGCTGGTGGGGCAGACCAAGCCGAACACTACGAATAACGCAGGGCCGGTGTCGCCATGACCCGGGTGATCCTGATGCTGATCTTCTTTGTGCTGTGCAACACGGGCGGCGAGCTGGCGATGTCCTACGGCGTGAAGCAGGTGGGCGAGCCGCAGAGCTTCCGGCCGTTGGCGCTGCTGCGATTCGTGTGGGCGGCGGCGCGGAACAGTTGGCTGTGGGTGGCGTTGCCGCTGTTGGCGGCGTCGTTTTATTCGCTGTTGATTTTGTTCTCGTGGGCACCGGTGAGCGTGGTGATTCCGGCGTCGGCGTCCAACTACATTGTGGGCACGTTTGGCGCGAAGTACCTGTTGAAGGAAGATGTGTCGTTCAAGAGATGGCTGGGCGTGGTTTTGGTGTGCGCTGGCGTGACGGTGGTTTTGCTTACCGGTAAGGGTTGAAGCGCTATAGTCTGGTTGCTCCCCCTCCCTTTGTTTTTTTATGAATTGTGAAGAAGAAAGGGTGTAACTATGGGCGGTTGGAGAAGATGTAGCGGTCGGCGGATTTGGTGATGAGGTAGACCGGCGCGATGGGGTCGAGGGTGTCGCGCTTTTTTTCGTTGCGGGTGATGAGGTAGATGCGAGCGGGGCCGGCCCATAGATGGGCGAACTGGGCATCGTCGAAGAAGATGGGCGGGGAGTCGGGGAAGAGGGAGCCGTACCAGAGGCCGTTGACGCGGCCGTTGAGGATGTAGATTTGCTGGCCGGTGTAGAAGCGGATGGAGGAGGCGTTGGCGTATTCGCCGTCCATGAAGATTTTGTCGCCGGGTAGGAGGCGCGGCTGGAGGGCGGCGGCGAATTGCTGGGAGCCAAGTATTGGGTAGAAGACGCCGAGCGAGATGTGGGCGCACTCGATGAAGACAAGCATCATCGCGACGAGCGCCCAGTTGGCGGCGTGGGTGTTGCCGCGGCGGCGGAAAAACCAGTTGAGCAGCGTGCCGAAGAAAAAGGCGAGCGCGGTGCCGACGAGAGGGCCGCGGAAGAAGCCCATGGCATCCCCGGTGAGATCGAGCATGTGGCCGAGGGAGAGGGCGTAGAGATTCGGATTCTTGCTGAGCATGTCGAAGAGTTCCATGCCGGGAGCCGGGGTGTGCGAACTGACGGCGAGAGTGCCGGTGATTGCGGCGATGAGAAGTCCGACAACGAGAAGGACCGTGGCTGAGCGGCGGCCCGCGCGGGCAATGGGCGAGCCGATGGGGGCTTCAGCTTCGCGAGCCATCCAGTGGCCGAGAAGTAGCGCGAGGCCGGGGAGGCCGGGAGCGAGATAGTATTCCTGGCGCGTGGAGAAACTGAAGAAGAGAAGAACAACGGCGGGCCAGCAGAAGAGGAGCAGGAGGACGGCTTCGGTGGAACGGCGAATGCCGGCGACGCGCGGCAAACGGAGGCGAATCTGGGCCAGCGCCTGGGGGAGAAAAGAGCTCCAGGGCAGGAACCAGAGGAATATCAGGCCATAGAAGAGGAGCAGAGGGACGGTGTCATAGTCGACGGGATAGCGCTTGCCGAGGTAGCGGAGGAACTGTTCGTTGACGAAGTAAAACCAGAGAAAGCCCTTGGCCTGGCCCGCGGGCGGATTGCTAAGGGCCGCGAGGATGTGCCAGGGAGCGGCGACGAGAAGAAAGGCGAGGGTGCTGGAGAAGAGATGCATCTTCAGGAGATGGCGGAGGTCGCGCGCGAGAAGAAGGAAGACGAAGATGATGGCGCAGGGGAAGACGACGCCGATGAGTCCCTTGGTGAGGACATTGAGAGCAATTACCGCGGCGATGCCCCAGCAGGAAAGAAGCGAGGGTTTTTCGGATTGCCAGCCGTCGAGGAAGAGATAGAGAGCGATGCCGATCCAGAGGCCGACGGTGACGTCGGGAATGAGAATGCGCGTGAAGAGATAGGGGCCGCAGGAGGCGAGGAAAACTACGGCGGCCCAGAAGCCGGATTGCGGCGTCAGGAAGCGGCGGCCGAAGAAGTAGAGGAGGAAGGCCAGGGCGAGGACGCTGAGGTGGAGGGAGAGGCGGGCGCTCGAGGTGTGGACACCGAACAGTTTGATGGCGACGGCGGTGCCCCAGTAGGGGAGCGGGGCTTTTTCGAGGTAGCGGATGTTGTTTTCGTGGAGAGTGACCCAGTCGTGGCGGACGAGAATTTCGCGGCCGGCATCGGCGTGGGAGGCGTCGACGTCGTCCTGAAGGGGCGGGGTGAATAGACCGGGGCCGTAGACGGCGAGCCATAGGAGAAGGAGGATGACGAGCGACGGCCAGGTTCGTTGTCCGACAGAGCGAAACATTCCGAATGAGATCCTCAGAGAGGGATTACAGGCGCGAAAACGTCCTAGGAGCAAAATAATAGTTTAGCATGCACACTCACCGGAGGATGGAGAAGACGGGAAAAATCTAACGCAGAGACGCAGAGACGCAGAGTTCGCAGAGATACGCGGAGAAGAGGGTATGGAGGCGTGGTATTCTTGGATTTAGAACCTCGCTTAGCAGCAATGGGAGCGCGGCGGAATGCCGGGGGAATTGAGGCAAATCCGCAGTGGCTCGACGCGCGGCAATCCGGAGTGAGGCAATCGGGTGAACGAATGAAGAGGGACGAGGGAGCCTGGGTGTGATTATTGTGCGCAGCCCGATGCGGATCTCGCTGGGCGGAGGCGGCACCGATTTGCCGTCGTATTACACGAAACATACGGGATTTGTGGTGTCGGCGGCGATCACGCGATACGTGTACATCACGATCAGCGACGGATTCTGGCCACGGATTCACCTGAAATATTCGAAAATGGAAGACGTGGAGCGGGTGGAGGAAATTCATCACCCGATTATCCGCGAGGCGATGAAGCTGACCGGGGTCACCGGGCCGTACCTGGAGATTGTGAGTTTGTCGGACATTCCGGCGGGGACGGGACTGGGATCGTCGGGAAGTTTTACGACGGCGTTGTTGAGCGCGCTACACACGTTGAAGCGGCGGTTTGTTTCTCCGCAGGAGCTGGCGGAGCAGGCTTGCCGAATCGAGATTGATATTTTGAAGGAGCCGGTGGGGAAGCAGGATCAATACATCGCGGCGTTTGGTGGGATTACGAGTTTTGAATTTCAGCCGGATGGGAAAGTGAATGTTGAGCCATTGACGCTGCCGTCGGAGGCGCTGGCAAACCTGGAGGATAATTTGCTGCTGTTTTTCACGGGGACGGCGCGGTCGGCTTCGGAGATTTTGAGGGATCAGGATACGAAGAGCAAAGATAACGCCGCGGAGATGCTGGCGAATCTGCACTTCACGAAACAGCTTGGGGTGGAGAGCCGCGATGCTCTGGTGAAAGGCGATTTGCGAAAGTTTGCGGAGTTGATGGCCGTGCACTGGGAGCACAAGAAGAAACGGTCGCCGGGGATGAGCAACGGGCCGATTGATGAGTTGTACGAACTGGCCCGGAAGAATGGGGCGCTTGGCGGGAAACTTGTGGGCGCGGGCGGCGGGGGGTTTTTGCTGCTGTATACGGAGCAGAAGACGCGTGTGCGGGAAGCGATGCGGGGGGCGGGATTGCGGGAAGTGCGGCTTGGATTCGATTTTGGCGGGACGACGATTGTGGCGCATTCGTAAGAGAAGAATTTAACGCAGAGTTCGCTGAGACGCAGAGGGCGCTGAGAAAGAGAAGAATTGCTACCGGTGGCGATACTTGCGGGGGGATTGGCGACGCGGCTGCGGCCGGCGACGGAGAAGATTCCGAAATCGCTGCTGGAGGTGAATGGAGAGCCGTTCATCGCGCACCAGTTGCGGCTGCTGAAGGCGAATGGCGTTTCGCAGGTGGTTTTGTGCGTGGGGTTTCTGGGCGAGATGGTGCGCGACGTGGTGAAGAATGGGCACTCGTTCGGATTGGATGTGCACTATTCGTTTGACGGGCCGGCGCTGCTGGGGACGGCAGGCGCGTTGAAGAGAGCGCTGCCGGCGCTGGGAAAGGCGTTTTTGACGCTGTACGGCGATTCGTATCTGTTGTGCGATTATGCAGGCGTGGCGCGGGATTTTGAGGCGTCGGGAAAGCAGGCGCTGATGACGGTGTTTCGCAACGAAGGGCAGTGGGATACGAGCAACGTGGAGTTCGCGGATGGCGTTATTCTGGCGTACAACAAGAAGGAACGCACGCCGCGGATGAAATTCATCGATTACGGGCTGGGTGGGTTTACGGCGAAAGCATTTGAGCGGGTGCCGGGGGACAAGGCGGTTGACTTGGCAGATTTGTACGGAGAAATTCTGGCGGATGGAGAGCTTGCGGGAATGGAAATGAAACAGAGATTTTATGAAATTGGATCGCCCGCGGGACTGGAAGAGACGGCGCGGTTCATTGCATCGCAGGGAGTGGGCAAGGCATGAGCACTGGAGAGTCGTTCGCGGAAAAGTTTTTGGCGGAGGCGGCGCAGATTGTGGCGCGACTGGATAGGGCAAGCCTGGAGAAAGCCGCGAAGATGATTGGGGAGTTGCGGGCGACGGGAGGCCGGCTGTTTATCCTGGGAGTGGGCGGAAGCGCGGCGAATGCGTCGCACGCGGTGAATGATTTCCGGAAGATTGCGGGAATTGAGGCGTACGCGCCGACGGATAATGTGTCTGAACTTACGGCGCGGACGAATGACGAAGGCTGGGCGACGGTTTTTGAGGGCTGGCTGAAGACAAGCAAATTGCAGGCGCGCGACGCGGTGCTGGTGTTTTCGGTGGGCGGGGGTGACGTGGAGCGCAACGTCAGCCCGAACCTGGTGGCGGCGTTGAAACTGTCGAAAGCCGTTGGCGCGAAGATTATCGGCGTGGTGGGGAGAGACGGCGGATACACGGCGAAAGTGGCCGACGTGTGCGTGTTGATCCCGGTGGTGAATCCGGTGCATGTGACACCGCACTCGGAAGCGTTTCAGGCGGTGGTGTGGCATTTGCTGGTGTCGCACCCGGCGGTGAAGGTGGAGCAGACCAAGTGGGAGTCCACGGCGGGAACACGGTGAAGAACAAGGCCGTATTTCTGGACCGCGACGGCGTGCTGAACCAGGCGGTGGTGAAAAATGGAAAGCCGTATCCGCCGGCGACCGCGGCGGAACTGGTGCTGGCGCCGAATGCGGACGCGTCGTTGCGGGAACTGAAGGCTCAGGGATTTTTGCTGCTGGTGGTGACGAACCAGCCGGACGTTGCGAAGGGAATTACGACGCGGACGGCGGTGGAGGAGATTAACCGCAAGCTGGCTTCGCAGTTGCCGTTGGATGATGTTTTTGTCTGCTTCCACCAGGACAAAGATCAGTGCGATTGCCGGAAGCCGAAGCCGGGAATGATTCTGGAAGGCGCGCGGAAGCACAACGTGGATCTGGCGGAGAGTTTTATGGTGGGCGATCGCTGGCGGGATGTGGAGGCCGGGCAAAACGCTGGATGCCGCACGGTTTTTATTGATGGCGGGTATGAAGAGCAGCAGCCTGCGCGGCCGGCGGATGCGCGGGTACATTCGTTGAAAGAGGCGGCGGACTGGATTTTAGAGGTGTGCCGAAAGGGAGTGGCGCAATGAAGGCGGTTTCCGAATTGAAGGTGAAGATTTTTGGCGATGGCGCGGATCTGGCGGGAATTCTGGAGCTGAGCCGGCAGCCGTACATCAAAGGGTTCACTACGAATCCTACGCTGATGCGCAAGGCGGGCGTGCCGGATTACGCGGAATTTGCGGCTGAGGTGTTGAAGCACATCAAGACGCAACCCGTGTCGTTCGAGGTGTTCGCGGACGACGAAGAGACGATGGAGGCGCAGGCGAAGCACATCGCGAGCTGGGCGAAGAATGTGTACGTGAAGATTCCGGTGACGAACACGAAGCGGGAGCCGATGTACGGGCTGATCCGGCGGCTGAGTCACGAGGGGATTCATGTGAACGTGACGGCCATGATGACGCTGGAGCAGGTGCGCGAAGTGGGGAAGGCGCTCGAAGGCGGGGCGGCGTCGAACGTGTCCGTGTTTGCAGGACGCGTGGCAGATACGGGGCGCGATCCGGTGCCGATGATGCGCGAGGCGGTGGAGATTTTGCGCGGGAATCCTAAGACGGAACTCATCTGGGCTAGCCCGCGGGAGCTGCTGAATATTTTTCAGGCGGATGAGATTGGGTGCCACATCATTACGGTGACGAACGATATTTTGGCGAAGCTGAAGCTGGTGGGGAAGGATCTGGGAGATTATTCGCTGGATACGGTGAAGATGTTTCACAGCGATGCGGCGAAGGCGGGGTATACGTTGGATGTGGCGGTGGCTGCGCGTGGAGCAAAATCTAGTAAGTCTTAGATAGTTTGGAATAGCAGGCGTCGACGATTTGCATGGAGCGCAGGGCGTCGTCGGCGGTGGCGATCGTTAGATTGGCGTTTGGGTTGGTGCAGGCAGTCGTGAATTCCTCGGTCTCCTGCTGCAGGGAGACATCTTCCATTCCATAGTCAAAGAGAGTTTCGCGGGGCTGATCGGGCTGCAGCCAGGGCCACTTGGTGACGATGGTCAGGCGTTGAGCACCATAGAATTTGCCTCGGCCGCGGAGGAGGAACTGCGCTCGTTCGGTTTCGACGGTGATTTCCATGCGGGATTGCCAACTGGAGAGCGAGAGATAGATGTTTGCAGCGGCGCCGCCGGGCAGTGTGAGGACGAGGCTGGCGTGATCTTCGACTTGAATTTGCCAGAACTGGCGGCTGAGATGGCCGGCGGCGAGTTCCACGCCTCCGAACATCCATTGGAAAAGATCGAACAGGTGGATGCCGGGATCGATGCAGACGCCACCGCCACAGCGGATGGGGTCGGTCTTCCAGCTTTTTTCGTAGCCGGGTTGCCCGCCGTGGGAGAGGACGGCGTCAACGCCAAGGACCCGGCCGTATTCATCGGAAGAGAGAAGTTTGCGGAGGTGCCGGACGTTTTTCAGGAAGCGATAGTTGAGGCCGACGAAGACGCGGCTGTTGGATTGTTTTGCCGCAGCGATGAGATTTTCTGTCTCGACGCTAGTGCGGCCGAGCGGTTTTTCCACGAGGATGGCTGGAGCGAGCGGGAAGATTCTTGGGAGGAGCTCGACGGCGGTGTCGTGAGGAGTGGCGACGACAGCAGCATCGTATTTTTTGGCGAGGGCCGTGTTTTCGCTTACCGCTGTGGCTTTTGCGGAAAGTTTTGTGCCTTCGGAGACTTTGGGATCGAAGACCGTGATTTCGGAAACGGTGGTGAGTTTGGTCAGGGCTTGAATGCGCTGCGCGCCAATCAGGCCAGAACCGACAACGAGAAGTTTCATAGGTCGATACGCCTCAGTTTGAGAGCTTCCGCGCGGAGGGAGCTTGGCGAAAGCGTGGGATAAGGATCGTTGACGTGGAGGAAGCGGCCGGAGACGCCGTCGGATTCGGAGGAGAGGAGCCAGCGGCAGAGGGCGATGGGTTTGGAGAACGGGACGACGGTGCGGACTTCGCCGCCGGCGGCGCGAACGGCGGCGAGCATGGAGGTCTCGTTGGCGCCGGGCGCGATGATGTTGACGTCTATGGGAATTTGGGCGGCGTCGAGTTCCATGGACATGGTTTCGCACATGCGGACAGCGGCGGCTTTGGAAGTGCCATAGGGAAGAAATTGCGGATAGCCGTAGCCGGCGCCGCCTCCGGCGAAGAGGATAATTTTTCCGCGGCGGGACGGAGTTTTTGGGGCGGTGTCGAGCCAGGTTTGAACGAAGGCTTTTGCGATGAAGAACGGGCCGGCGGAATTGACGCGGAGAGTGTGGGCGAATTTTTCGGGGTCGAGTTGCCAGAAATTGCCGGTTTGGCCGAGTTCGGCGGCGGAGTGGATGACGGCATCGAGGCCTTCCCAATCCCGGTGGATTTCAGCGAAGAGGGACGCGACGGAGTTCGGGTCGGCGACATCCACGGGAGAAGCGCGGTGGAGGTGGCCGAGTTGAGCGGCGGCTTCCCGGACCTTTTCGGTGGTGGCGGCGAGCCAGAGGCGGTGGCCTGCGGCAGCGAGATCACGGGCGACTTCGAGGCCGATGCCTCGGCTGCCGCCAGTGACGAGGACGCGGGCTGACTGCGGCGAATCTGGGACAACGGACATGCACTAGGCTCCAGGAATTCTTTTCTCTATTAGAGCATGAGCGGGAGAAATTCGGAGGGTTTTGAGGTCGACGGTGGGGAGGGGTTCGACTATCATTAATTTATATCCAGCGTGAATGCAGATTTCCTTTTCGACATGCAGGCTTGAGAGCACGTTTGGTTGATGATTTTATGCGAGTAGCGGTGGACAGACGGAACGGATTAAGAGCCGGATTTTAACACAGAGGACACAGAGGTAAGCGCACAGAGGGCACGGAGAAGAATATGAGGATGGGGCGGTTTTTTATTGTGGGCGGAGCGGGATTCATTGGGTCGCATTTTACGGATGTGCTGCTGGCCAATGACGGCGTTCAGTCGGTGACGATTTATGACAACCTGACTTCGGGGCGGGAATGGCATTTTGCCAGGCATTTGGGGAATTCGAAATTCAAGTTTGTGAAGGGCGACGTGAAGGATTTCGAGACGCTGAAGCGGGCGATGGATGGCAGCGAAGTGGTGATTCATCTGGCGTCGAATCCGGATATCGCGCGGGCGGCGACGGAACCGGACATTGATTTTCGCGAGGGGACGTATCTGACGGAGCGGGTGCTGGAGGCGATGCGGCTGACTTCGGCGAAAAGAATTTTGTACGCTTCGGGGAGCGGGGTTTACGGCGAATTGGGGATGGTGGACGCGGGCGAGGACTACGGGCCGCTGGTCCCCATCTCGACCTATGGAGCGAGCAAGCTGGCAGGCGAGGTGCTGATCAGTTCGTATTGCCACATGTTTGATAAGACGGCGTGCGTTTTCCGGTTTGGAAATGTGGTGGGGCCGCGCCAGACGCATGGCGTGGGTTTTGATTTTGTACGCTCGCTACGGAGCGAGCCGGAGAGATTGAAGATTCTGGGAGACGGCGGGCAGAGCAAATCGTACATTTACGTGGAAGATGTGATTGCGGCGGTGCTGACGGCGCATGCGAAGACGCCACATAAGTTTCAGACGTATAACGTAGCGACTGGCGATTACATCACGGTGAAAGAGATTGCGGAGTTGGCGGTTGAGTGCGTGGGACTGGATCGAGGCAAGGTGAAGTTTGAGTTTGCCGGGGGAGACCGCGGGTGGAAGGGCGACGTGGCGGTGGTGCGGCTGAATACGGAGCGGATACGCGGGCTGGGCTGGAAGAATAAGAGGAATTCGCGGGAGGCCCTGCGGGAATCGATGAATGCGTTGATACGGGATGCGGAATTGCTGTACGCGAGCCAGAAGGCATAAAGGGGCAACGAACTGAATTTTGTTTATTACATTTTGCTGGCCGTGGCGCTCGTTGGGACACTGAGTTCCACGGTGTACTTGGGATTGGTGCTTGCGGCTGTCGGAAAGTTTCGTCGGGATTCGCGGAAGTTGCTGCAGCCGCCGGTGCCAGATGCTGCTTTGCCGGCGGTGTCCATGATCAAGCCGGTACATGGACTGGAGCCGCAGCTTCGGGAAAATATCGAGAGTTTTTTCCGGCAGGATTATCCGCAGTTTGAGATTTTGTTTGGGGCGGACTCAGAGGATGATGCCGCGCTGGCGGTTGTGCGCGAAGTGAGCGCGCGTTATCCGCAGGTGGCGAGCCGGATCATCGTGCATGGCGTGCCGCCGTGGCCGAATCCACAAACGTATTCGCTGCATTGCCTTTCGCAGGCGGCGAAGCACGGCGTCATTGTGGCGTCGGACAGCGACGTGGAAGTGGCATCGAATTATTTGCGCGAAGTGGTGACGCCGCTGCTGAAGCCGGGAATTGCGATGACGACGTGCCTATACCGCGGAAAGAACGTGGGGGATTTCTGGTCGAATCAGACGGCGATGCTGATGTCTGTGGAGGAACCGGCGGGCGCGCTGGTGGCGAATCTGCTGGAGGGAATGAAATTCGGACTGGGGCCGACGATCGCGGTGCGCAAGGAAGCGCTGGAGAAGATCGGCGGGTACGAGAAGTTTTACGATTATTCGGCGAACGATTTTATTCTGGGAAACCTGATTCACAAAGCGGGATACCAGGTGGTGCTTTCGAGCCATGTGATCGATCACATCGTGAACCAGAGCACCTTCCGGAAAATGCTGCAGAACCAGTTGCGGTGGAGAGTTACGGAGAGGTATTGCCGGCCGAAGGGGTATCTGGGCATGGGGCTGATCTTTGCGATGCCGTTCGGGATTCTGGGATTGCTAGCAGCGGGATTATTGGGGCATTGGGCGTTGGGAGCGGCACTGCTGGCGTGGGCGGTGGTGAACCGGTGGATCTTGGCGTTCGCGGTTGGATGGATGGCCCTGCGCGACCGGCTGTTGCTGCGAAAGATCTGGCTTTATCCCACTCGAGATTTGTTGGGTTTCGTGGTGTGGTGCTTGAGCTTTTCGGGAACGAAGATTGCGTGGCGAAGCAGCCGGTTTGAATTACAGGGCGAGCGGATGGTGTTGCGAAAAGATGCGGGGAATCCGTCGTAGGACGGGTAAAAGGCGCCCGCCTCCCTCCTGCGGCGGGCAGGCGGAAGGCGGCCGCTACGGGGTGCGCTGAATTTTGAATGATGAGTGAACTTTCCATTTGGCGCACGAGCGTGCTGGTGCTTGCGGGTGCGCCGCTTGCTTATTATGTGGTTGCGATCTTTGCGACGCTGCGGTTTTTCCGCCGGGAACGAGCGCGGCGATTGACGGAGTTTGCACCGCCGGTGAGTTTGCTGAAGCCGGTGCGCGGGGTGGACTTCGCTTCGTACGAGAATTTTAAGAGCTTCTGCACGCAGAATTACCCGGACTATGAGATTTTATTTTGCGTGAATGAGAGGAACGATCCGGCGGTGCCGGTGATCGAGCGGGTGATGCGGGAGTTTCCGCAACGGACGATCCGGATTTTATCGGGTGCGGAGCAGATCGGGTCAAACCGCAAAGTGAATAACCTGGTGCTGCTGGCGAAAGAGGCGCGGCACGAAATCCTGGTGCAGAGCGATGGCGACGTGCGCGTAGGGCCGGAGTATTTGCGGGAAGTGGTGGCCCCGTTCGCGGATAACGCTGTGGGCGTGGTGAGTTGTTTTTACCGCGGTGTGGCTGAGAGGAATTTTTGGGCGGAAGTGGAGGCGGTGGGAGCAGCGAGCGATTTTTTTGCCGGGGCGCTGGTGGCGAACCTGCCGGGCGAAGTGACATTTGCGCTGGGCGCATCTGTAGCGACGACGAAAGCATGGCTGGCGAAGATTGGCGGATACGAGGGGCTGGCGGATTTGCTGGCGGACGATTATGAGATCGGAAACCGCGTGCATCGGGCGGGAGGCAAGGTGCTGCTGTCGCGGGAAGCGGTGTGGACGATGTATCCTGCGCAGAGTTTGAAGGGTTTCTGGGAGCACCAGGTGAGGTGGGCGAGGACCGTGCGGCTGGTGCGGCCGGCATCGTTTTTTGGGCTGCTTATTACGCATGGATTACCGTGGTGCGTGTTGGCGGCGGCGGTGGCGCCATCGGCGTGGGTGGGCGCGGGATTTCTGAGCGCGTATCTCGTGTTGCGTTTGCTGATGGCGTGGGTGGTGGGCGTGTGGGGAGTGAACGATGGAGTGTTGCGGCTCAAACTGTGGCTGGTGCCCTTACGCGATGCTATTCACTTTACGGTTTGGCTGGCGGGATTTACTTCGAACCGGGTGAAGTGGGGCGGGGTGGAGTATGCGATTGATGGTGGGAGGATGAGGGAAGTCCGGTCCACAGGGGACTGAAGATTGGGCGACGTTGAGTTTAGAGGCTCGCCCTCCTGCGCCTGCCTGCGGCAAGCAGGGCGGCTGGCTTAAAAACCAGCGCTACATGGAAGAAGGAAGAAAGACGGCAACGGTGATTGCGGGGGGTGGCGATGGAAAAGATGAGGGCAAAGCGCGTTCACAAGTTCACCAAGCCGTACGTGGTCGAGTCTGGAGAGGGCTTTCGGCTGAAGGATCATGACCCAGGTGACACGCATCACTTGAAATCGGGGGATAAGCCCGAAGCCAAGAGAATGCTGGACGATGGGGTCGTGCTGCTGAACGAGATGCAGGACAAGCTTTACGCGCAGAGCAATTGGGGGCTGCTGCTGATTTTTCAGGCCATGGATGCGGCGGGGAAGGACAGCACGATCAAACACGTGATGTCCGGGGTGAATCCGCAGGGAGTGGAGGTCTTTTCCTTCAAAGAGCCATCAAGCGAGGAGTTGGCTCATGACTTTTTGTGGCGGACGAACCGCTACCTGCCGGCGCGGGGGAAGATAGGAATTTTCAACCGGTCTTATTATGAAGAGGTGCTGGTGGTGCGGGTGCATCCGGAAATCCTGGAAAAGCAGAAGATTCCGAAGGAGCTTCGCGGGGAACATTTCTGGAAGAACCGGTTCGAAGATATCAACGCGTTTGAAAAATACCTGACGCGAAACGGGATCGCGATTCGCAAATTTTTCCTGAATGTCTCCAAGAAAGAGCAAAAGAGGCGGTTCCTGGAGCGGCTGGACAACCCGGAGAAAAACTGGAAATTTTCCCCCGCGGACGTGCAAGAGCGGAAATGCTGGGGCGATTACCAGGCGGCGTACGAGAAGATGATCCGAAACACGGCGACGGAACACGCGCCGTGGGTGGTGGTGCCGGCGGACAACAAGTGGTTCAGCCGATTGCTGGTGGTGGCCACCGTGGTGGACGCGCTGTCGGAGATGAACCTGGAATATCCGAAGGTGAGCGAAGAAAAACTGGCGGCGCTGAAGGCCGCCCGCAGGGAGCTGGAAAAAAAGTAGCGCTCGCGCGCCGAGCGCGAAGAATGCCGATTGCCTCCCGGATCAAATCACAATCAACGGATCAGGGCTGCCCGCCATTGCCGGGATTCGGCATAACCTTCTGCAGATGCATATCGCGAAATATGGTCGGCCAGTATTCCTTGAATATATTCGCCGCGAAACGCCAAGCGAGATCGCTGCCGTAGCGCTCCATGCTTCTTGCGCCAGTCTGCTCGGAGCGGGGAAGATACGCGTTTGAGAGCGCCTCGGCGGCCAGCGGCCCCAATAAGCCGGAAGAGTTGAACACGTCCTTGCCCTTGTCGTTGCGAGTGACAACAATGCGTACCGCGGAATACTTGATGGCGTGGATGAAGCCGGGATGACTTTCGGGGAAGAAGCGCGGATCCTGGCGGAGGATCGAGGCAAAGACAAAAGTTCCAAAGAATGAGGTCGAGGAGGCCCGACCCATGGAGTAACCGACGCGTGTGCCGTAAGCATCCCAACCCTGGCCGGTGGAGCCAGGAGAATTGTTCGCCTGATTCACCGCGGCGCTGACCCCGGAGCCGAGGACGTAAGCGGGAGAGATGGCTTGGTTCACGAAGATTTTGAATTTTCCGGCGGGAGAGAGTGGCCGGGGGTTGGTGGCGATATCGGGAAAGACGATCGAACGGCTGGTGACATAGCCGACGAAGCGGTTGCTTCCTCCGCTTGCCCTGGGTGAGGCTTCCTGCTTAGGCTGGGGGGAATCCGGTCTCGTGGCGGGAGCAGTGGAAGTGCCGCCGCCAGAGGGCTGCTGCGCGGAAACGAGTGCCGGGATGGCCAGGACGGCAAGCCACAGGGCAAGGATGCGGGAAAAGAAAAGTGGAGTGCGAAACGCATTTTTTAGCAACATAATTTCCCCCTGGATGTCCGCCGTGGAATGGAATGAAGTGACCGGCCCTGGTTCGCAGATGTTCCGTGTATAACTCGATGGCTCGCGCAAACAACAAAATTGCCAAATGATACGGTTCATCCCGGCCAAGACGAGGCGACATGTCCGCGCTTTGATGCGAAACGCCGACGTTTTGATGCGAGACGAAGTGGCAAAGTACCACGGGCGGGCGACGTCCCGCAACTGGTTCTATCGAATGAGGAGAGCCGGCTCGTGGGCGGTTGCAAGGTGCGAGTTGACGGAGGGTGGAAGGACGTTTTACCCTAGAAAGGTTGCAGTGGTGGTGCGAAGGGTTTCCTAGCGGCGCTGCGCGCAATTTACTCCCTCGGCTGGGAGATCGTCCAATTGGTAGGACTCCAGACTCTGGATCTGGCTATCCTGGTTCGAGTCCAGGTCTCCCAGCCAAAATTTCAACGATAAAACTTATGTGTAATGGATTCGGGCCGAAATGTGGCTTCGATTTCGCGCTTCGTGACGGGCCGTGGTGTGGCCGAGGAGCAAGCTTGACCGATGGGTGGCCCGATGCTAGATTCGGGCTTCACGCCGCAAAAATGGAGGAATTTTTCTGAGCTGGCCGGGGAAGAAGCGGCGTTTTGCCGGACTAAGCCGGCGCGAATTCCTGAAGTATAGCCAAGGCGCGGCGCTGGCGTTTCTTCCTTCCGGACTGGGCTGGCCGCGGTTCGGTTCCGCGCTTTTCCCTCAGGATTCATCCCTTCCACCGGAATTCCACGTTCATCCGGTTTACAAGACTCCCCGCGCGATCGAGGGTGTGCTCAAGAAGGTGCGGGCGGAATACGACACTTTCCCGGCGGAAATTTATCAGGATCAAATCGCGCTGATATTGCAGGAGTGGAGCGCCGAGCTGCGGGCATCGCCACAAAAGACGGGGGCGCTGGAGCGCGCGATGAGCGGGAGCTTTGTGGCGACCTCTCCGGCGACGAGTTTGCAATCGCGGCGCAAGGATGACGGAATTTTCCAGGTGTGGGAAGCGAAGTTTCAGGAAGCGCCACTAATTGGGCGCGAGGCGTTCGTGGCGGAATGGCGGTCCGCGGTCCGTGGCTTCTCAAAGCTGCTGACGGTTGAGTTTCAGATCACGGGAGTTCGCGCTGACGCGAGCGCCTTGGCATCTCCGGACAAGAACGTCGGGGTTCACACCCGTGTGCGTTATGAGTTCGTCGGAGAGGGAAAGGGATTTCATCGCGAACAGTGGATTGGAAACCTGGAGCTGGATTGGAAGATCGGGCCAGGCGAGGAGATACGGCTACAGAAATGGCGCAATGTGGAGGAAACGCGCAGCCGGTCGCTGACTCCTGTGTTCGAGGATATTGCGGCGCGGGCATTTTCAGGTTGCGCTTCGTTCGGCGCGCAATTCCTGCCGGGCGTCGACACCTGGCGGACGGTGATGGACGGCGCGAGCGGCATTGATATTTACGGACACAACGGCGTGGCGGTGGGAGATATCGATGGCGATGGATTCGACGATTTGTATGTGTGCCAGCCGGCGGGTCTTCCGAACCGGCTTTTCCGGAATCGAGGAGACGGCACGTTTGAGGATGTCACGGAAGCGTCGGGAGTGGGAATTCTCGACAACACGGCGTGCGCGCTGTTTGCCGACATTGATAACGATGGAAGACAGGACCTGATCGTTGTGCGGGCGAGCGGCCCGTTGCTGTTTCTGAATGCGGGAGGCGGGAAATTCCGGCTGCGAGCCGATGCGTTTCATTTCGCCAGCCCGCCGCAGGGGACGTTCACGGGAGCGGCGATTGCGGATTACGACCGCGATGGCTGGCTGGACATTTATTTTTGCTTGTACACCTATTATCAGGGAACGGATCAATACCGGTATCCGATGCCGTATTATGCGGCGGAAAACGGGCCGCCGAATTTCATGGTGCGGAACCAGCGGGATGGAAGCTTTCGCGACGTCACGCGGGAAACCGGGCTCACCAAGAACAATACGCGGTTCAGTTTCTGCTGCGGCTGGGCCGATTTTAACGGCGACGGCTGGCCGGATTTGTACGTGGTGAATGATTTCGGGCGGAAGAATCTGTACCGGAACAACGGCGACGGGACGTTTACGGACGTGGCAAAAGAAGCGGACGTTGAGGATGTCGGGGCCGGGATGAGCGTAAGCTGGTTGGATTTCGATCGGGACGGACGGCAGGATTTATATGTTGCGGACATGTGGACGGCTGCGGGGCTGCGGGTTTCGATGCAGGAAACGTTTCAGCGAAATGCGAGCGAAGAAGTGCGCGCGATGTACCAGCGGCACGCGATGGGGAATTGCCTGTACCGGAATCGGGGTGACGGAAAGTTTGAGGACTTGGGGCAGCATTCGGGGACGCTAATGGGGCGATGGGCGTGGTCGAGCGATGCCTGGGATTTCAATCACGACGGGTTTCCGGATCTGTATATTGCGAATGGAATGATTTCCGGGCCTTCGCGCGCGGACCTGAACAGTTTTTTCTGGCGGCAGGTAGTGGCAAACTCGCCGGAGGGTTCGAAACCTGGCGGCGCGTACGAACAGGGATGGAATGCCGTGAACGAATTGATCCGCGCGGACGCGACGTGGAGCGGCTATGAACGCAACGTGCTTTATCTGAATAACGGCGACGGGACTTTTTCGGATGTGTCGGGAATTGCGGGCATGGATTTCCTGGAGGACAGCCGGACGTTTGCGCTGGCGGATTTCGATCGTGACGGTCGCGTGGAAGTGGTGCTGAAAAATCGCAACGGGCCGCAACTGCGGTTTCTGAAAAATGTGATGCCGCAACTGGCGCCGGCGATTGCATTTCGCCTGCAAGGGAAGAAGAGTAATCGCGACGCGATCGGGGCGGTGGTGACGATCGAAACGAATGTTGGGCAGCAGGTCAAGTTTGTGCAGGCCGGCTCCGGCTTCCTGGCGCAACACAGCAAGGAACTGTTTTTTGGACTCGGGGAGTCGAAAGGGCCGATAAAGGCTGCGATTCGCTGGCCGAGCGGGCTGGAGCAGAGAATCGAGGATTTGCCGGCCAATCACCGGATCTGGATTGAAGAAGGATCGGTGGCTGTGCGGAAGGAGGCGTTTGCCTCGGCTGCGAAACGCGGTGAAACGGATGCGGCAAGCACATCCAGCCGGGCAGAGCAACTGCCTGCGCAGATAGAAACGTGGCTCCTAGTGCCGGTGGCCGCGCCGGATATTCACGTTGCCGGACCGAATGGAAACGAGGGATTGCTTTCGGCCCGGCTGGGAAAACCGGTGCTGCTGCATTTCGGATCTGCGGAATTGCCTGATTGGGAAACGGAGCTGGCGAGTTTTCAGAAGGCGCACGACAAGTGGTTGGGAGAAGGGCTGCAGTTGGTTGTGGTGAATGTTGAGGGAGCGAAAACGGCGGGCAGGTGGGCGTTTCCCCTCGTGAGTGCGCCGCCGGAGTTGGTTGCCTTCTACAACTTGCTTTATGGCCGGCTATTTGACCGGCACCGGGACATGAGCCTGCCTACAACTTTCCTGATCGATGCGAGGGGGAACATTGCCAAGGTTTATCAGGGAGCGTTGAGGCTGGATCATGTGGAAGCGGATTTTCGCGAGATTCCGAAAACGCCGGCAGAACGAATGGCGCGAGGACTGCCATTCGCGGGAGTGAGCGAGACTTACGAGGTTGGCCGGAATTACCTTTCGCTCGGCTCGGCATTTTATGAACGCGGGTACCTGGAGCAGGCGGAAGCATTTTTTCGGCAGGCCGAGAAGGAAGATCCGGACGGAGCGGAGCCGCTCTACGGGCTGGGCAGCGTTTATCTGGAGCAGCAGAAACGCAAGGAGGCGCGCGAGTATTTTCAACGGGCTGTTCGTTCGGCGGCGGATTATCCCGCGACGTTGCCGAACGCCTGGAACAACCTGGGGATACTGGCGGCGCGGGAAGGAAATACGGACGAGGCAATCGGATTTTTTCAGAAGGCGCTGCAGATTAATCCGGACCATCCGGTCGCGTTGCAGAATCTTGGAAATGCTTACCGGCAAAAGAAGGACTGGGACGCGGCGAGGAAAACTTTGGAGCATGCGCTGGCTTTGAATGCTGGCGACGCGGACGCGAATTACGGGTTGGGCATGGTGTATGCGCAACTGAATGATACCGGGCGCGCGCATGATTACCTGCAGAAGGCGCTGGCGGCGCGCCCGGCGTATCCGGAAGCGTTGAATAATCTCGGCATTCTTTATTTGCGCACGGGGCGCCCGGAAGAGGCGAAGAAGAGTTTTGTGGAGTCGATCCGCGTGGCGCCGGGATTTGAGCAGTCGTATTTGAACCTGGCGCGGGTGTATGCGATCGAGGGAGACAAGGAGAAGGCGCGGGTGACGCTGGAGGAATTGTTGAAAATAAATCCTGGGCAGGCGCAGGCACGGAAGGAACTTGACGAGCTTACACGGTAGTTTGCGGCGCGCCTGGGCTGTGGATAGAATCGCGTTGGGGGGAAGGCGGCAAATAGGCTGGGCATTTTGCACGCGACCTTCGTACTAGAAGTTAGAGGATCATTCGAAGTTGAGGTTCTTCGGGCATCTCCGGTAAACACCACCGGAGTCAAAACACCGGACCCTATCGGATGCCCTCCCTCCTTCGGCGGGCAGCCAGAATGAAAAGTTTTGAATAAACTTCATTTCAAATCGATTCGAGTGGCGAGAGCGATTCTGTGCGTATTCATTTTCGCGCTGGCCGTTGCGCCTGTGGTGCTTCGAGCGCAGATCGGTGGGGATGTGGTGGAGGGAGTGGTGCGCGACGGAGAGAAGAGGCCGCTGGCCGGAGTGAAGGTGTCGTTGGACGATCAGGTTGAGGGGAGGACCCAGGCCACGCTGACCGATGCTGCGGGGCATTTCCGGTTCAGCGGAGTGGCGGCGAGCACGTATATGGTGCGCGTTCGGAAGCCTGGTTATTTGGATGGGACGGAAGGGCCGTTTGCAACTGGGCGGGGAGAAACGAAAACGGTGAGTTTACAGATGGCAGAGGACAAGGCCTCCGCATCCGGCAAGAGCGCGGCGCAGGCGATGGAATATTCGGACGAGCCGCAATTTACGGTTGCGGGAGTAACGGATCCGAGCAATGTGGGCGGACACGGATCGAATGTGGCGCTGCCGACCAAGGAGGCGCTGGCGAGGGAGACGGCGTCGCTTGGGGCGGGAGCGGCCAGCCGGAAAGACTCCGCGGCGGCAAAGGAAATTGCAGGAGAACTGCCGAAAGTTGCGGCGAGCGATTTCGCACAGAACCTCAAAGTGGGAAGGGAATTGTTGCAGGCGGGACTGGCGAAGCAAGCTATCGCTTACCTCGAGCAGGCTGTTCAGCTGAAGCCAATGGATGACGACGCGGGCTACTTGTTGGCGGTGGCTTACAAGAAGAGCGGAGATGTGAAGCGCGCGGATCAAGCAGTTCAGACTTTGCTTGCGCGGGAAGAGCACGCCGAGTTGCACGCCCTGCTGGCAGAGGTGCGAGAGAGCGAGGGCCAGCCGGTGGAAGCCGTGCGGGAGTATCAACGGGCGGCGGAGATGGAGCCCAGCGAGGAGCATTTGTTTTCGTGGGGTGCCGAGCTTTTGCTGCACCACGCCTATGCGCCGGCTTCGGAAGTGTTTGCCAAGGGGCAGCGGCGTTATCCAAAATCCGTGCGTATGCTGGTGGGCCTTGGCGCCGCGGCCTACGGGCAGGATTTGAATGAGCAGGCGGCGCGGTGGCTGCTGGAGGCCAGCGAGCTGGAGCCGTCGGATGCGCGGCCTTATTTGTTTTTGGGCAAGGTGCAGGAGGTTGCGAAGAGCGAGCCGAAGGAATGGGTGGACGCGTTCCAGCGGTTTGTTACGTTGCAGCCGGAGAATGCGATGGCGCATTACTTTTATGCGGTGGCACTGGAAAAGCAGAGGCGGGGCGAGCGGGATTTTGCGGCGCGCGAAACACAATTGCAAAAGGCGATTGCGATTGATCCGCGTATGGGGGATGCGTATTTGAAATTGGGATTGCTGGAAGAGGAGAAGGGCGAATTGGCGAAGGCGGTGGCCTCGCTGCAAAAGGCGGTGGAGTATACGCCGCTGCCGGACGAGGCGCACCTGCGGCTGGCGCAGGTCTACCGGCGAATGGGTGAGACGGAGAAGGCGCGAAGGGAGTCGGAGCTTTACGAGGAGGTTTCACGGAACAAGAAAGCGAAGATGGAAAAGGAACGGCGGGAGTTGGGGCAGTTTGTGTTTACGGAGAAGCCTTAGGCGCGGAAAGAAAAGAGAGAGGAAGAATAACGCAGAGTTCGCTGAGGACGCTGAGAGCGCTGAGAAGAGAGATTAAACACAGAGTTCACAGAGGACGCTGAGAGTAGAGACCCAAGAGCCCACGTGCAACAACGGCGCGTGGGGCACCCTGCGCGCGATTAGTGAGCTGAGGGCGGCGGGGTTGGGGCGCGCATCAGGTCGATGAACATTCGGTAGAATTTTTCGGAGTCGAGGTCGACTAGGATTTCGACTCGTTGGAGCTGGCGCTTGGGCTTGTCGCCTTCGAGCCAGGTGAGGGTGTTGCCGTAGGAGGCGCTGTGGTCGGTGTCCACGGCCATGTAGCGGACGTCGCGCTTGGTGATGATGGAGGGATCGATCCAGGCGGCAGCGGCCAGTTCGTCCCACATGAAATCGGCGCCGGGGCCGCGCATGTAATATTGCGCGACGTAGCGGGCGAGGGGAGTGCCGGCCTTCGCGATTTCATCCACCATCGCTTGCGTAAGGCGCGTTTTGATGGAAATGTCCACGGGCGTGCAGGTGATTTTTTTCCAGTTGGCGTGAAGAACGGCGTCGGCGGCTTCGGGATCCATCCAGAAATTAAATTCGTGGCGCGGCGTGTTTACGAATTCGGGATTGTCGGTGGCGGGATTCAGGCTGCCGCCCATGAAGACGAGTTCCTGGGCGAGCTCAGCGAATTGCGGATCGATGCGCAGGGCGAGAGCGAGGTTGGTCATCGGGCCGCCTTCGTAGATGGTCACCTCGTGCGGACATTTGTGAACCATGCGAATCAGGAAATGCGCGGCATCTTCGGAGGATGGCTTGGTGGTGGGCTGGCCTTCTTTGGGCGGCGGGACGACGAAGGGATCGTGATACCAGCGGCTGTCCCATGCGCCGGCGTAGCCGACTTTGCCATACCGCTCCTGCCAGAGTTGCGCTTCTTCGCGTGTGCGGACGAGCGGGAAGACGGCGCCGGGAACGACGGGGATGTCGGAGCGGCCCATGATTTCGAGGAGGCGCAGAGCGTGGACGACTTCTTCGTCGCGCCACTGATTGCCGGTGACGATGGTGACGCCGAGGACATCGACTTGAGGCGACTGGATGAGGGTGGCGAGCGTTTGTATATTGCTGCCGCCGGGGCCGGAGCAGTCCTGATTGATGATGACCTTGCGGCGGGTTTGGGCGCAAACGGGAAGTTCGGCGGCTATAAAACCAAGTAACAAGACCAAGCCGAAAAGAAAACGGCCCACGGTAAGCACCGTGGGCCGTCGAAGGTGGAAGCCGAAATGCGCGTTCGAGTTCCGCACTAGAAGTTGAGCTTCAGAGCGAACTGGACGAGACGCGGGTTATTGACGGTGAAGTTGATTCTGCCGAACGACGACGGTGAGTTCACGTCGGACACGCCGAAGCCGGGCAAGCCAAATTGCGCGTGGTTGAAGACGTTGAAGAATTCCGCGCGGAAGTCGAGGCCCATATTTTCCCGGGGAAGCGCAAAGCGCTTGATCACGGAGAAGTCGGTGTTCACAAAGTCCGGGCCGGACAGCGGAGCGCGGCTGACGGTGCCCAACTGTCCCGGAGGCGCGGAGGCAAAGGCACAGGGATTGAAATAAATCCCGGAGGAACTCAGCCTATCCGGCGCCAGGCCGCCATTTGATACCAGAACCTGGCACTGGGGATTGGGATTGGCGGCCACGATGCCGGGTTTGAAGGGGTCGCTAATCTGATTGGGGCGTGTCTGGGCAACGAAGTTTGTGAAAAAATTCACGCCAGCGGGGTTGCTGGTATCGATAAGGAAAATCGGGAAGCCCGAGGTGATTTTCTCGATCACCGTCAATTGCCAGCCACCGAGCAGGGTGTTGACGGGATTGCTCCAGTTGCTGCCGAACTTCTTGCCACGGCCAAAAGGCAGGTCGTAGATGGCGCTGGCGCTGAAGCTGTTGTTCAGGTTGATCTGAGAGAGGCCCCAGTCCAGCTTTCCCCAGCCGGGCAGGGGGAAGTAGTCCTGACCGATATTGCTTCCCAAGCCGTCGCTGAAACCGGTGTCATAGGCGCGAGAGTACGTATAGCTGATCAGGGCGTACAGGCCGTATTTCGGGCTTTTTGTTTCCGCCTTCACCTGTAACGAGTTGTAGTGGGCACGACCAAAGTCGTTTATGTTGAAGATGGTGTTGTTAAACGTCGAGGCGAGGAATGGCGGGCCGAAGGATGCCCCGCCGGGTCCGCAGCCCAGGGTGTAACCGGGAGTCGCATTCTTACCGCCGGCGCAGGCAGTGGGGCTTCCAATATTGATGTTGTTCCCAAAATTCAAAATATGCGCGGCACGGGATCCTGCATAGCCGACGGTCAGGACAATCTGGCCCGGGAGTTGCCTTTCAATGTTGAAATTGAACTGCTGCATCATACCTTGGTCAAGGTTTCTGTTTTCATTCACGTAGTTCCCGAAGAAGCCCGACGGGGGAGGGGGAGACGTAATGATCGGGAATCCGTCAGCGAAGCCCACCGCCGCGCCGGTGCCGATATTTGCTGGTTGGCCATAGGTGACGTGGCAGGCCGCAGTGAGGGTGGTGCAGCCGCCAAACTGGAGACCGAATGATTCGAAGGCGAAGGGAATATTCTGCCACAATCCCTGAGCACCCTGGCTCCAGGCGGCATCATGGAAGATGGAATAACCGGCGCGGGCCACGGTCTTGTCGCTGCCAAACAGCTTATAGGCCAGGCCGATGCGGGGTTCGAAAGCCCTCCAATCCATGTTGACGCCTGCGGAATCAGTGACCAAATTTTGGCCGGCGACAAGGACCTGCCCCGTTTCAGGCACAAGATTCGACATGCGGTTCGCGGATTCGGTAATGGGTGTGGCGATGGACCAAGCCAATCCGATGTTGACAGTCAAATCCTTGGTGGCGCGCCAGTCATCCTGGAAGTAGGGCCGGAAAATCTTCCAGCGACGGCCGGTGACGTCGCCATTGAAATTCTGATCGTGAATGCGGAGGCTGCTGTAACCGAGCAACAAATCCGCTTGCGGGTTTCCGGTCCATGCGCCGGTCACGCTCCAGTCCCCGTCCTGGAAGCCGACGGCGCGGACGTTCATCTGATTGGCACGGATGGAGCCGCCGATGCGGATGTCGTGTTTGCCGATAATCATGTCAAAGGAATCGGAAATCGAGAAGACGTTTGTACCTCCCTGGAAGGGAGAGAATCCGCGGTCGCCAAGGGCCCAGTAGCCGCCAGTGGGGGCTATGGAGACCAAACCGCAACTGCTGCTGGCGCAGGTGGTGCCGCCCAGGGGGCCGCAGCCAAGGTTCGCTCCCGGAATCATTAGCTTGCTGGATTCACAGCTGCCGGTTCCCACAGAGGTAATGTAGTTGAAAATGCGGTTATAGCCGCCGCTAATCTGGTTGACCCTGGTCGGGGAGAAAACGTGGGTTTCGGAAAGAGCGACGTTGCGGCCATGGTTCTGAATGCCCTGGTTGCTGCCGAACGGGTTTTGCTCCGCGAAAACGCCCGCTGCCGCGCCGCCGGGGACATAAGAGACTGCCTGGTCGTAGCTGAAGCGGGCGAAGGCGGTGTCGGAGGCAGAAAAGTTGTGATCAAGTTTAATGTCAAACTTGGTCTCGTCCAGTTTACGAACGGGCGAATTTACGAAGTTGATTCCGGCGTTGGGATTGTTCGCGTTCGGGTGGGGATAGAGGTTGATGAGGGCTTGGCCGATTGAGCCATTGAACAGCTGTGAAGGAATCTTGTAGCAACTTGCACCCTTCGGTTGGCTCAAAAGAATGGGGTCTGGCGCCAACGGTGCACCCGTGGCGGGATCGCACTGAAAATAGATATTCTGGCCGGCAGAGTTTGGATCGGAAGAAGGACCGGTCGAACTGCCATTGAGAACGCCGACGTTCGGATTGAAGATTCCGCCGGCAGGAATAGACCAGATTTGCGCAGGGGGCGGGTTGGGATTGGGAACCAGAACGGGCGGCCCGATGGTATTACCGAATACATCCTTAGAAAAATCTCCAGCGCGCATGAGGTCGGAGGGGACCAAACCGGTAAAGGTGGTGCCGCGGCGCTGAGACTTCTGCTCGCCGTCCACAAAGAAGAAGGTTTTGTTCTTGCGGATGGGGCCGCCAATGGAGCCGCCGTACTGATTCAAATTGAACTTTTCGGGCTTGGTGGCGTAAAAGCTTTTGGCGTCGAGGGAAGTGTTGCGCAAGAACTCGTAGAGTGTGCCGTGGAAGTCATTTGTTCCGGACTTGGTGGTGATCAGTACAGTGGGTCCCGCACGAGTGCCGAACTCAGCCGAGTAGTTGTAGGTGAGAACCTTGAATTCCTGAATGGCGTCAATGGAAGCCAGGATGCCAATACCGCCGGAGGTCAGCTCGTTGTTGTCGTTGCCATCGAGCAGCCAGTCGGTGCTGTTCGCGCGGGAGCCCCCGACGGAGAGGGAGATGGGGCCACGGGCGGAAACTTCGCTGCTGGCGGCTGAGTTAAAGAAGCTATTGGGATTGGTCTCCGCAACGGCACCGGGAGTGAGTGTTGCAAGCTGCACGAAATCGCGGCCGTTGAGAGGAAGCTGGGCAACCTCCTGCGAGGTGATGACCTGGCCGAGGGTAGGATTGGTGGTCTGGACGGCGACGGCGTCCGCGACAACCTCAACGGTTGAGGAGACGGAGGCGGGGTTCAGCGAAAAATCGATTTCGCGTGCTTCGTCAATCTGCAGGCGGAGGTCTTTGGCCTCGGCGGGCTGGAAACCCTGGAACTGCACATGGATGGTGTACTGACCAACGGGCAGGTAGTTCACAATGTAGTGCCCGGTCTCATCCGTTTTGGTTTCGCGAGCAACGCCCGTGCCCTGAGACGTCACCGTCACGGAAGCGCCGGCGATGCTGGAACCGGACTTATCGGTGATGGTGCCCGAGAAACTTCCGATCGCTTGCCCAAACGCGAGCGGGGAGAAACACAATGCAGTCATGCAAGCCATCAGGACAAAGAGAATTCTCTTGCTCATCATGCATACCCCTTTTTGGAACCCAGGACTCATCGCAAAAGAGCGGCGGAGATTAAGAGTTCGACCCTCCTAACCTCTACACCGGGACTGAAGCACCCTGGAATCGCGGCAAGAAAAAATGATGACCGCCTGCGAGTCCTCTTGAAGTCCCCGGCGGCTCGAACGACGCTTTGAGTACGGGGAAAATATTGAAACGAAATTACTTCCCAATCGCTGAAGTGTCAAGCAGATGTTTGCAGAAAGGTGGTGAATCGGCTGGAATTTGCCGGTTCAGGTTTGAAATTTGCAATGTGTTAAACTTTCAAAAGCCCGCAGCAAAATCAATGCCGACCAAGCACAATTCTGTGATTCCCCTTTCGATATTCCTCTTTCTGCAGAGTCTTTTGGTCGCTCCCCCGCTGATTGCGCAAGAGGCAAGCCGGGAAAGCGGCAAGCCACAGGTCACCGCCAAAAGTGCCGAACTCCATTTGGGCAGGGGCTACGAGGCCATGCGAAATGAACGCTATGATGAAGCGGTCATCGAATTTCGCGCCGCGCTGGCCATCGATTCGACACTCGTGATGCGCGCGCGTTTTCCGTTGGGCGTTGCCCTGTTCGAGCAGCGCAATTACCCGGCGTCCCGCGCCGAGTTTGAAAAAGTTCGACAGGAGGCAGGCGAACAGCCCGGGCTTTTTTACTACCTCGGCAGAATCGATCAGGAAGAGCACGATTACAAGCGTGCGATCGCGAACCTCTCCAAAGCCGCCGCCGCGCCGCCCTTTCCTGACACCTTTTTCTACCTGGGGTTGGCTTATTTGAAGGAAGCGGACGAACCGAACGCGGAGAAATGGCTGAAAGAGGCAATCCGTGTGAACCCCAACGATTCGCGCGCGCTTTACCAGTTGGCCACGCTCTATCGCAAACAAGGCCGCACGGAAGAGGCCAACGAGACTTTCGCACGCACCAGGGAGCAAAAAGTCTCCAGCGACAAGCTCACTCAGCTCAAGGTGGAATGCGGCCAGGAACTTGAGCAGGGGCTAACGGAGAAGGCCCGCTCGCTCTGCGAACAGCTTGACGACACGAACGATGCGGAAAAATTAACCGCGCTCGGCATTCTCTATGGCCAACACGGATTCCTTGAGCAGGCGGTCGCGCCCTTGCGCCGAGCGGCCGAACTTTCTCCGCGATCGCCGGTGATGCAATACAATGTCGCCTACACTTACTTCCAGCTCGGACGGTTCACGGAAGCGCGCATGGCGCTGGAAACAGCAACTCATCGCTGGCCGGACCTTTTTCCGATCCGCTCACTTTACGGAAGCGTGCTCTGGAAACTTGGAGACACGCTGGGGGCACATGACTCGCTGAGCTACGCTCATAAGCTCAACCCAGACGACAAGCCGACGGAAGCGCTCCTCTATCAAGCGATTGTGGTTCTGGCGGAGCAATCCGAAAGCAAATCGCCGGCCACTGAAGCCATTAGCTATTGGAAAGAAGCAGCGAAACTTCGCCCTACACAACCGGAACCCCACCATCGCTTATCTCTGATGTACGCAAAGATCGGCCGTCCTCAATTGGCTCGTCAGGAGCAGCAAGAAGCCGATCGGCTGGGAGATCCGCAGACTCCCTGATCAGGAGGACGCAACCCCGGCATGTCCTTCTTGGGAGACATCCCTGTTACTGAAGCGATGCGGCTACTTTTTTTCCGTACTCTTTCGCTTTGACCATTGCGGCGGGCTCGTCCACGGTTAGGAGCTTTCCGTCTTTGAGTAGAGTCTTTCCGGCGACGACGACGGTTTGGACTTCGCTGGCTTTGAGGGCGTAGACGATCTGGGAGTAGACGTCGTACATGGGAACGGCGTTGGGCACGTCGAGCGTGAGGATAACGAAATCGGCTTTTTTGCCAGTTTCGAGCGAGCCGATCTGTTTTTCCATGTGCAGAGCGCGGGCCCCTTCGATGGTGGCCATTTCCATGGCGCCCTTTGCACCTAGCGCGCGGGGATCGACGCGGTAGGTCTTTTGCAGCTTCGCGGCTAGGTCCATCTCTTCCATCATGTCGAGGTCGTTGTTGCTGCCGGCGGGCCCATCGGTGCCCAGGCCGACGCGCATGCCTGCGGCGCGCTGGTCTACGACGGGCGCGATGCCGCTGGCGAGCATCATGTTGCTGGAGGGATTGTGCACGCAGCCGACCTGGCGCTCGGCGAGGATTTTCATGTCGGTGTAATCCACCCAGATGCAGTGGGCGGCGAGAACGTCGGGGCCGAGGAATTCGATGCGCTCGAGGTATTGCACCGGCGTGGCGCCGTTTTTCTCGATGCTGTCGGTGAACTCTTTGCGCATTTCGGAGACGTGGATGAGGATCGGCGCGTGGTATTTGCGGGCCATGGCGGCGGCGTCGCGCAGAGTCTTTTCGGAGCAGGTGTAGATCGAGTGGGGAGCAACGGCGGCGTGGATCAGCGGATCGCCCTGCCATTTTTTAAGAAATTTTTCGGTGTAGGCGGCCATTTCGGCTACATTCTTGTTGTCGGGGACGGGGAAATCGATCCAGGTCTCGCCGAGGACGCCGCGCAGGCCTGCGGCTTTTGTTTCTTCGGCTTCGGCGTCTTCGAAATAGTACATGTCGGCGAAAGTGGTGGTGCCGCTGCGGATCATTTCAGCAAGGGCGAGGCGGGAGCCCCAGCGGACATAGTCTTCGGTGACGTTGCGGGCTTCGGCGGGGAAGATGAACTTGCGGAGCCAGTCGTCGAGGGTGACGTCGTCCTTCAGGCCGCGCATGAGGACCATGGGAATGTGAGTGTGGCCGTTGATCAGGCCGGGGATGATGAGCTTGCCGGTGGCGTCGATGGTTTGTTTGGCGGTGATGCCTTTTGGATATGCGGCGGGCACGTCGGAGCCGATGGCGATGATTTCGTCGCCGCGGATGGCGAGGAAGCCGTTTTCGAGGACGCGGCGGTTGTGATCCATTGTGACGATGGTTGCGCCTTTGACGAGCAAATCAACGGAGACGGCTTGCTTGGGCGCGTCCTGCGCGACGGCGGTGGAGGAAAACAGCAGACACGCGGCGAAGATTAAGATTTGGTTGCGAGAGCCGTGGAATAGGTTCATGAACGTGTCCTTGTGCGAGTTGTAGCTCAGGCCTTCAGGCCTGAGGTTTTTCGCTGCGAATAGACAATTCTCGCTGGGGCTATGAAAAGACTCACCCCTGAAGGGGTGAGCTACAGATTAGAGGAGTCGAAGGGTTTCGGAAAGAGCTGGCTCATGCGCAGGACTTCGACTTTGCCTTTCAGGTTTGCGAGCACTACCGGAATGTCGCCGCAAAATTCCCAGATGATCTGGCGGCAGGCGCCGCAGGGAGGAGTGAGCGTGTCGGTGTCAGTGACGACGGCGATGGAATCGAAGCGCCGCTCGCCTTCGCTGATGGCTTTGAAGATGGCGACGCGCTCGGCGCAGAGGGTCAGGCCGTAGGTGGCGTTTTCTATATTGCAGCCGGGGAAAATCTTGCCCGAAGGCGTGTGCAGGGCGGCGCCGACCTTGAAATTGGAAAATTTCGCGTGGGCGTTTTCGCGGACCTTGGTTGCGGCGGCGATGAGTGCATCGTATTCGGACATCAAGACCTCCGGGAAATTTCAACACTGCTTGGAACAAGAACAGATTTTCCACAACTCAATTTCATCAGCCACTAAACTTTACATGGAAATTGTCATCCTGAGGCTATCCGACGAGGATAGCCGAAGGATCTCAACTCGGACAACTTGCACGATGTATCAGTTGAGCTCCTTCGGGACGCAAACTGCGCGTCCCTCAGGATGACAAGTTGTTTTAAGGTTTGAATATCAAACAAACTGCCCAACGAGTGAAATGCGGGCTAAAGAGCGGCTGCGATTTGGGGAATCACGGCGCGGAGCAGGCCGATGAACTGGGATTTGACGCGCTCGGCGGTTTCGAGGACTTCGTTGTGGTCGAGCAGCTGATCGAGAACGCCGGCTGCGGCATTGGTGACGCAGGAAATCCCGAGTGCGCGAAGGCCGGAGTGGCGCGCGGCGATGACTTCGGGAACGGTAGACATCCCGACGAGATCGGCGCCGATGGAGCGAAGATACCGAATTTCGGCGGGTGTTTCGTAGCTGGGGCCGGCGAGCGCGGCATAGACTCCTTCGCCGAGATCGATTCCGAGGCGACGGCCAGCGGCGAGAATGAGTTCACGGAACTTTTTGTCATAGGCGTTGGTCATGTCGGGAAAGCGCGGGCCGAATTTATCGACGTTGGGACCGGAGAGCGGATTCGCGCCTTGCAGATTGATGTGATCGCTGATCACCACGAGGCGACCCTGGGTAAATTCCTTTTTGATGCCGCCGGCGGCGTTGGTCAGGATGACGGCCTTCACACCCAGGCGGGAGAAAACGCGGATGGGAAAAACGACTTCCTGCGGTGAATAGCCTTCGTAGAGGTGGACGCGCCCCTGCATACCGGCGACTTCGATGCCGTCGACCTTGCCGATCACGAGTTGCCCGGCGTGGCCGATGGCGGTGGAACGGGGGAAGTGCGGGATCTTCGCGTAAGGGATGTGCGTGGCGGCCGCGAATTCATCGGCGAAGGCGCCGAGGCCGGAACCGAGGACGAGGGCGATCTTTGGGCGCAGCTTGGTTTTTTTCTGGATGAAGAGCGTGGCGGCTTCGGCGCGGGCGAACTCCGCGTTTGCTTTCGCCGCGGAAGAAATTTTTGCCGCAGCACTCATGTGAGGATTCCGACGATGCAGGCGGACATCAGGTTGGCCATGGTACCGGCGAGCATGGCGCGGATGCCGAATTTGGCGAGTTGGCCGCGTTGCTCCGGAGCGAGCGCACCGATGCCGCCGATTTGGATGCCAATGGAGCTGAAATTCGCGAAACCACAAAGGGCGAAGGTGGCAATCGTGAACGAGCGCGGGTCGAGCGTTCCTTTCAATTGGCCGAGCTTAGCGAAGGCGACGACTTCGTTGATGGACATGCGCGTGCCGAGGAGATAGCCGATGGTCGAGGCGTCTTTCCAGGGGATGCCGATAAGCCAAGCGATGGGAGAAAAAATCCAGCCGAAGAACTGCTCGAGGCTTTGCGGGAACCACGGGAAATGGTGGGCGAAAAGCCAGTTGTGCGCGCCGCCGACGAGATAGTCCACGAGAGCGAGCAGGGCGATGAACGAGATCAGCATGGCCGCCACGTTGATGGCGAGTTGCAGACCGTCCGAAGTGCCGCGCGAAATGGCGCCGAGGAAATTGGCTTCCTTTTCCATATCGGGCATCTGCACGCGCCCGGCGGTTAAGGGCTCCTCTGTTTCGGGGACGAGCATCTTCGCCATGAGGAGCGTGCCGGGAGCAGTCATGATGACAGCGGTGAGAAGGTGCTTGGCTTCAACGCCGGAGGCGATGTAGGCGGCCATGATGCCGCCGGAGACGTGAGCCATGCCGCAGGTCATCACGCACATCAATTCGGACTTGGTGAGCTTGTTGAGGAACGGACGAATAGTGAGGGGCGCTTCGGTCTGTCCCATGAAGATGCTGGCCGCGATGTCCAGCGATTCGGCGCCGCTGGCGCCCATGACGCGCGTCATCACCCAGGCGAAGGCCCGGATAAAGAGTTGCATCACGCCGATGTGATAGAGAAAGGCGAAAACGGCGGCGATGAAGATAATGGTCGGGAGAACCTGGAAGGCGAAGATGAAGCCGATCGAGGAGCCTTTTGCTCCGAGCGGGCCGAAGACGAATTCAGAACCGCTGAAGGCGAAGCTGAGTAGCTTGTTGACGGCGTCGCCCGCCACCTGAAAAATCATGCGGCCGACTTCGAATTTTAGGACGAAGATTCCGAAGGCAAGTTGCAGGCCGAGGCCCCACAGCACGGTCTTGAGCTTTATTTCCTTGCGTGCCGTGGAGAAGAGATAAGCCAGCCCGACGAGGACAGCCATGCCCAGCACGCCTGCAAATCTTGCCATGGGGACTCCTTTCGACGACGACTGCCTGGAAACTGGTGCGCAAACGATTCCGAATCAAACGCCACCGATGATGCGGCGGATCAAAGGCCGCGCTGGTGGTTTTTTATCACCGATTTGGTAACTGGCCTCAATCATTTTTTGCGCGGCGTGGAGTTGCTTGTCGGCATTGTAGGCGATGGTGACCAGAGTTTCGCCTGCTTTGACGGGGTCACCGATGCGTTTGTGGAATTCGAGGCCGACGGCGTGGTCGACGTTTTGTTCCTTTTTTTCGCGGCCACCGCCGAGCATGGCGAGGGCGATGCCAAGGTTGAGGCAATCGATGTCGGTGATGAAGCCCGAGGATGGAGATTTTACTTCGGCGTGGCTGCGCGCGGCGGGGAGAAGGGAAGTGTCGTCGATTACGCGAGGATTGCCGCCCTGGAGCCGGATGCAGTCGCGGAATTTATCGAGGGCTTTGCCGGAGGCGACCATTTCCTTTGCCAGGGCGCGGCCTTCGTCGACGGTTTTGGTGCGCTCGCCGAGATAAAACATCCAGGCGGAAAGTTCGAGGCTGAGGTCGCGCAGGTCGGATGCGCCTTTGCCCTGCAGGATTTGGACGGACTCGATGACTTCGTTGGAGTGGCCGGCGAAGCGGCCGAGGGGCTGGCCCATGTCGGTGATGAGCGCGACGCATTTCTTGCCCATGCGTTGCGCGGTTTCGACCATGACTTCGCCGAGGGCGACGGAGTCTTCTTCCTTGCGCATGAAGGCGCCAGAGCCGGTTTTTACGTCGAGGACCAGCGCGTCGATTCCTTCGGCTAGCTTCTTGCTCATGATGGAGGCGCAGATGAGGCCGATGTTTTCGACGGTGGAGGTGGCGTCGCGAAGGGCGTAGATTTTTTTGTCGGCGGGGGCGATTTCGGCGGTCTGGCCGATGAGGGCCATGCCGCATTCGCGGAGAACGCGCTTGAACTCGGCGAGGCTCAGGGACGTGTTGAAGCCGGGGATGGCTTCGAGCTTGTCCAGCGTGCCGCCGGTGTGGCCGAGGCCGCGGCCGCTGATCATGGGGACGGCGAGGCCGCCCGCGGCCACGATGGGTGCGAGGATGAGTGAAGTCTTATCCCCCACACCGCCGGTGGAATGCTTGTCCACTTTTTTGGCGGGCAGATAGGAGTGATCGACGACTTCACCGGAGTGCAGCATGGCTTCGGTGAGGGCGGCGAGTTCGGCGCGGGAAAGGCCGCGAATCCAGGCGGCCATCAGCCAGGCAGCCATCTGATAATCGGGAATTTCGTCGCGGGTGTAGGCGGAAATGAGGTAGTCGATTTCTTCGCGGGAGTGTTCCCCGGAATCCCGCTTTTTTCGGATCAGATCGACGGCGCGCATGCGAGTGGAGGCGATTGCGAGACTAGCATCGGGGTGCTGGGGCGTCAACGCGGCGCGCGGGAGGGTGGCGCGCCCGTTTCCGATTTCCGCGCGAGTCGTTCAGGCGAACCGCGATTCGTTGGTGCCGCGCAATCAGAATCTTTCTGGCAAAGTGTGCCAAGCCACTCTGCTGTAACATACTCTTCTGATGGAACACTCTTTCAACTGCCCATATTGCGGTGAAGAGATTTCGATGGTTCTAGACCTGTCGGTTCGAAGTCAAAGCTACGTCGAAGATTGCGAAGTTTGCTGCAACCCAATCGAGATCAGCTACAGCGTACAGGATGATACGCTCGCTGAGTTCGCCGCGAACATCCTCGAATGAATTCGCCCTGGAATGAAATCGATTGGTGGAAACTACTTGCAGGACTAGCGGAAGCCAGGCAAACGGAAGGTTACCCAGGAGCTAACCATGAAAAGTTCAATGCCACCCGGAGCGGCTGCGAATCCCACGCAACACAATATTGATGCCATCGCCAAGCTCGAGCATGACGCACTTGAACGCAGGAGTCTCACGGAGCGAGTCAGCGAGGTAATTACAAAATTTGTCGGCAATACGGTATTCCTGGAGGCGCAGTTGATTCTGATTCTTGGCTGGATACTGGTAAATCTGCGTGTGATCCCGGGAGTTGCGGCATTTGATCCATTTCCATTCGGGGTCCTGGCGCTGATTGTTTCTTCCGAAAGCGTGTTTTTGACCGTTTTCGTGCTGATCAGCCAAAGTCGAATGGCCCGCCAGTCTGACCGGCGCTCGCATCTTGGGCTTCAAGTCAGCATGCTTTCGGAACAGGAACTCACCACAATCCTTCAGATGTTGCAGAAACTGTGCCAACACATGGGCGTGAACGTGGACTCCACGAAGCAAGAGGTCCAGTCATTTAGCAAGACAACGGAAATACACAAGCTGGCGAGTGAACTCGAAGACAAACTGCCTGAGAAATAAGGTTGGCTGATTTGGATGACGGCGTGAAGCCGCCCCTACAGGTTCGCGCACGATGCGCTTGGACCGTGGCGAGAAATGTGAATTACCTTATTCGAACGGGTGAACTTCGCCGGAGGGAAAATGCTGCAGCGCTGCTTGCTGCTACGTTGCGGCGTGATATATTGCCGCGTTCGAGTAAATGTGAGGAGCACGGATGAGCAAGGTACCCAGGATTGCGGTGGTGGGCAGCGCGAATGTGGATTTGACGACGTTCAGCGACAGATTTCCCCGGCCGGGCGAGACCATCTTCGGGCAACGATTTGATTTGGGATTCGGCGGCAAGGGCGCGAACCAGGCGGTGGCGGCTCGTTTGTGCGGGGCCGACGTGGTGATGGTGGCGAAGCTTGGGAATGATTTGTTTGGCGAGGCGACGGTGAAGAATTTTGCGTCGCTGGGGATTGATACGACGCATGTGCGGATTGTGGATGGCGTGTCGAGCGGGGTGGCGCCGATTTTCGTGGAGCCAAACGGACAAAACCGGATCATCGTGGTGAAAGGCGCGAACGACACGTTGAAGCCGGCGGACGTGGACGCGGCGGCCGAAGCACTGCGCAGCGTGGATACGATTGTGCTGCAGTTTGAGATTCCGATGGAGACGATTGCGCACACGGTGCAATTCGCGAGGAAAAATAAGATTCGCTGCATCGTGAATCCAGCACCGGCGCAGCCCGTTGATGCCAAGCAATTGGGCGCGGCGGATTATTTCATCCCGAATGAGACCGAAGCGGAGATGATTACGGGATTGGCGGTGCAATCGATTGAAGACGCGAAGAAATGTGCCGGGGCTTTGCTGCAGCAGGGATTCCGCAAGGTGATTCTTACACTGGGCAGCCGGGGCGCGCTGCTGGCTTCGCCGGACGGAAGCGAACTGATTGCGCCGTTCGCGGTGACGCCAACAGACACGACGGGAGCGGGCGATGCGTTTATCGGGAGCTTCGCGGTCTTTCTGGGCGCGGGGTTGCCGGAGAAGGAAGCGGTGACGCGGGCGAATTTGTATGCGGCGATGTCGACGACGCGAGTGGGGACGCAGAAGTCGTTTTCGACGGGCGCGGAGTTTGCGGCGGAGTGGAACAAGCGCGGCGGGAAGGCGTAGGCCACTTTTGGTTTGGAGGTAGCGCCGGCATCTTGCCGGCGGTGTGCGGGCCGCCAGTATGGCGGCGCTACGGTAGAGCGGAGTACTGATAAGAGGGGCCACCTGAAGGTGACCGCTACGCGGGATCTGGAGAAGTTCAAAGGAGCGTAAATGTTCGTTTTGCACAGTTATGCGTGGGCGGTGATTTTCTGCATTATCACGATGCTCTGCTGGGGGTCGTGGGCGAATACGCAGAAACTGGCGAAAAAAGGCTGGCGGTTTGAACTTTTTTATTGGGATTACACGATTGGCGTTTTGTTGCTGGCGCTTGCGCTTGGGCTGACGCTGGGAAGCAACGGCACCGAAGGGCGGGGGTTTCTTGCGGATCTGGGGCAGGCGTCGCATGCGAGCATTAAGTCGGCGTTGATCGGCGGCGCGATTTTTAATCTGGCGAATATTCTGCTGGTGGCAGCGATTGATATCGCGGGGATGTCGGTGGCGTTTCCGGTGGGCATCGGTCTGGCGTTGGTGCTGGGCGTGTTTGTGAATTATCTGGAGCATCCGGCGGGCAACGCTATTTTGTTGTTTGGTGGCGTGTTTCTGGTGGTGCTGGCGATTATTCTGGATGCGGTGGCATACCGGAAATTGCCGGGAGGCGCGGCGGGTGTCAGCACGAAGGGACTGGTGCTTTCGCTGGCTTGCGGCGTCACGATGGGATTCTTTTACCGGTTCGTGGCGGCGGCGATGTATCCGGACTTTGCGGTGCCGCAGCCGGGGAAGCTTGGTCCTTACGCGGCGGTTTTCGTTTTTGCCGTCGGCATTTTCCTGAGCAATTTTATTTTGGGCACTTTCATCATGAAGAAGCCGTTTGTGGGCGCGCCGGTGTCCTTCAGCGATTATTTCAAGGGCGGATTGGGGACGCACCTTACGGGAATTCTGGGAGGGATTATCTGGGGAGTCGGAATGTCGTTCAACATCATTGCGGCGGGGCGCGCGACGTTTTCGATTTCGTATGGGCTGGGGCAGGGGGCGACGATGGTGGCGGCGTTCTGGGGCGTGTTTATCTGGAAGGAATTCCGTGACGCGCCGAAGGGAACGAATGGTTATATTGCGGCGATGTTTGCGTGCTTCTTAATTGGATTGGCGCTCATCATTGTGGCCCGGACTTCGTGAGAGAGGAAGCAAAGGAAATAAAGGAAGTTCAGGAAGCAAAGGACGAGGAGAAGAAAGCGGCGGAGGGAGTTGCGCGATGTTTCGATTGAGTTGGAATTGTTTTGCGGTTTTGATGTTGGGGGTGTTTGCTTCGGTGGCGATGGCCGGGCCGCGGAAGGTGATCATCGATACGGATCCGGGAACCGATGATGCGATGGCGATTATGCTGGCGCTGAATTCACCGGAGTTTGATGTGCGGGCGCTGACGGTGGTGCCTGGGAATGTGACAGCGGCGCAGGGATTGGAGAATGCGCTGCGCATGGTGTCGCTGGCGAACCGCTGCGACATTGCGGTGGCCGGCGGGGCGCAGCATCCGCTGTTTCAGAAATTGATTACCGCGGAATTCTGGCACGGGAAGAACGGACTGGCCAACATCGAACTCCCGAAGAGCAAGTGCAATGCCGATCCCCGGTGGGCACCGGACCTGATTATTGAGATGGTGCACGCAAATCCGCACGAGATCACGCTGGTGCCGATCGGGCCGCTGACGAATATCGCGCTGGCGATTGAAAAAGATCCGTCGATCGTGCCGCTGGTGAAGGAAGTGGTGATTATGGGCGGTTCGATTACCGGGGGGAACGTGAATGCGGCCGCGGAAGCGAACATTTACAACGATCCGGAGGCGGCGCAGATCGTGTTTCAGGCGGGCTGGCCGCTGACGATGGTGGGGCTGGACGTGGGCGACAAAACACTGCTGACGCGGAAGCACATCGAGGCGCTGAAAAAGAATCCCGGGCCGATGAGCGATTTCATTTACAAGGTGGCGGATTTCCTGATCGGGCTGAGCGAAAAGTTCGGCGAATCCGGCACGCCGATGTACGACCCGCTGGCGGTGGGCGTGGCAATCGACAGCACGCTGGTGAAGGCTCCCGCGATGCACGTGGACGTGGAGACGCGCGGCGAATTCACGCGGGGAGAAACCGTGGTGAACCGGCGCGGCGGCAACGAGCGCAACGTGCTGCATCACTTTCCGGATGGCGACCGCTATGTAATTGAGGGCATTGACAAGGTTGAGCCTAACGCGAAAGTCTGCACCGAGGTGAATGCAGAAAAGTTTCTGCAGATGTTTGTGAGCCGCATTCAGGGCAAGTAGCCGAGTTCCGTTTCGCCCCGCAGGGAAGATGGGTCGAGAGCGGATTGCGGACGGACGAGGAGGTTCTTTTCTGATCTCAGATGGGAAAACGAGCGGCAGGAATGAGTTGCTCCGTAAAACCTTAATGAAGCGCAGGAAGTTTCTTGGATTGCTCGGGCAAACCGCCGCCGTCTCGCAATTCACACCATTTGCTTTTCTTCCGGCCGTCCTGGAAAATCCCGGACGCGCCCGTTCGACAGAGACTATGCACTGGCCAAAAGATATTGGAAGCCCTGTACTGGATAGCCTGCGTTATGCGATCGAGAGTTCGCGCGACGTACGCACGAATTACGAAAAGATTGTGGAAGTGGCGTCGTGGATGGCGTACGAAGAGTTGCCGATGCCCGAGTATGCGCTGCCGTTCGGCTTGAGCCAGGGCGATCCGGACGTGGCCATCGATTTCGTGATGGTGTCCGATTCGATCGATACTGCGTTCACGGATTTTGCGACGCACGAAAAATTCCAGGTGGATTTCGCGGGGCAGCACTGGTCGGACTCCGAAGCGGAGTTTGCGTGCATCAAGCGCGCAGTGGATAAGGGCGTGCCGTTTCTGGACGGCAAATACCTGGCCAAGATCACCCGGTCGGAGCTGAACAAAGTTTTCGAAGGCAACATCGAGATTCCCATGCTCGATGAAAAATTGGCGGTGCTGCACGAAGTGGGCAAGGTGCTGGCGGAAAAATACGACGGAAAGTTTCACAAGTTTGTGCATTCGTGCTCGCCGAAACTTTATGACAACGGGAATGGATTGATCGACCGGCTGGTCAAGGAGTTTCCTCGGTTCAATGACATCAGCATGCTTGACGGGCATGAGATCAAGTTTTACAAGCTGCCGCAATTGGGTGTGTGGATGCTGTATGCCACGCTGCACAAGGCGGGCAAGTTCCGGCTGGACGATCCGCAAAAGATGACCGCCTTCGCCGACTACATTGTGCCCGTCGCCCTCCGCTTGATGGGAATCACCAGTTATTCGAAAGAGCTGGAACATGCGATCAATACATACCAGTTGATTCCACGGGATTCGCGCTGGGAAATCGAAATCCGCGCGCATTGCCTGTACGCCACGGCGCTGATGACCGATGAAATCAACAAGTTGCGTCCCGCGAACATGCAGATCATCATCCCGCAAGTTGATGCGCGCCTCTGGACGCACTATCACACCACCATCTGGCCGCACCATCTGACGCAAACCATCATGTATTAGGCTTTCGCTGACGCCGACGTGGTGTACTCCAAAACTGGGAAAGGCTCTCCCGACAGGTCGGGGCCGCCACAGGAGCAAGAGAAGATCGCCCGCCGCGGAAGGCGGCCGCTACAAGGGCAAGCAGGAGTGCCCGTGCCACGAGTTGTTCGCGGTGGTATGCTGGTTAATTGTCACTAAGGAATTGCGACAGGATTGTGGAGACAGGGCATGGATACACAGAAACGGGCGAGGTTGGAGATTACGGACCGGCAGGGAAACCGGATCGTGAGCGAGAATGCTGCGGGGCAGACGATTGCCACGCTGCAGGGAACGGCTTTGAGCGCCAACCGCGGGACGTCGCTCAATTTGGATTGGGTGGAGAGCGTGCGCGTGAACTTGAGCGCGGTGGAACGGCGGGCGGCGACGATTGTTACACGGCGCACGGTAAAGAAGGATTGGCAGATTGCGTGGCTGCTGCGCGCAATCACTTGCATGGACCTGACTACGCTAAGTGGCGACGATACGGATGAGCGGGTGCGGCGGTTGTGCGCCAAGGCACGGCAGCCGATCCAGCGGGAGCTTGTGGAGAAGCTGGGCATCGAGGAGTTGCAACTGCACGTTGGCGCGGTGTGCGTGTACCACCTGTTTGTGGAGACGGCGCGGAGGGCGCTGGAAGGCACGGATATTCATGTGGCCGCGGTTTCCACCGGTTTTCCGGCGGGACTTTCGCCGCTGGAAGAGCGCATAGCGGAAATCCGGCGCTCGGTGGAAGCCGGCGCGCAGGAGATCGACGTGGTGATCACACGCGCGCATGTGTTTGGCGCGAAGTGGCAGAAGCTGTACGACGAAATCGTGGCGTTCAAGGATGCTTGCGGCCCCGCGCACCTGAAAGTGATTCTGGGCACCGGTGATTTGATGACGCTGCGCAATGTGGCGCGGGCCAGCCTGGTGGCCATGATGGCCGGGGCGGATTTCATCAAGACTTCGACGGGAAAAGAGGCTGTGAACGCCGTGTTGCCGGTGGGCGTGGTGATGACCCGCGCAATCCGCGAATACGCGGAGGAAACCGGCATGGCTGTTGGCTTCAAACCCGCGGGAGGAATTCGCACGGCGAAGCAGTCGCTCGAATGGCTGGCGCTGATGAAAGAGGAATTGGGCAACAGCTGGCTGGAGCCGCATCTTTTCCGTTTTGGAGCAAGCGGAATGCTGGCGGACATCGAGCGGCAAATTGAATTTCACGTGACCGGCCGGTACTCGGCGGAATATCGTCATCCGATAGCTTGATTTGCTAAAGACGCAAAGCGCACGGCCAGGAATGGTTGTGCTACGGGGGATGAGGATCGATGGGAAAAAAAGCGAGTGCGAAGGATGCGGAACTGATCCTGAAGCTTTATGAGTTGCGGCGCGAGCCGGAACTGCGCAAGGCGCGAAACTGGTGGCTGTGGGAGTTTTCGCCGCGGAATGCGGATGATTTTCTGAAAGTGGCGAATGCCGGAGGCACTCAAGAGAATAACTGGCTGCGCCAGGGTGGAAGCTACTGGGGAATGGCGGCGTCGCTGGTGCGGCAGGGAGTGTTGGATCAGGAATTGTTCCTGCGGCCGGCTTGTAGCGGCGAGATGTTTTTCATGTTCGCCAAGGTATATCCGTTCCTGCCGGAGCTGCGCGAAAAGCTGGGAGACCCGGAAGTGTTTCTGGATGTTGAAAAAGTGGTGACGGGAACGAAATGGGGGCGGGAGCGGTTGAAGTTTATTCTGAAGCGGATTGAAGCGTCGCGGGAGAAGAAAGCGAAGGAAGCCCAAGCATAGGATCGGACATGCCGTGCCAAAGTTTGCGAGCACAGTAACGCCGGGAAGTTAGAGGGGTAGACAACAGAAATGAGCGTCGTCGAAAAATTCAGAACGATGGAGTATGGCCCGGCTCCTGAGGATCCGAAGGAGTCGCTGGTCTGGCTGGACCAACACAACCGAAAGTTTGGACATTTTATTGATGGAGCGTGGCGGGCACCCACGGATGGAAAATATTTTGAGACGGCGGACCCCTCGGCGGGGACGGTGTTGGCGGAAGTCGCCCAGGGAAGCGCAGCAGACATTGATGCCGCGGTGAAAGCGGCGCGGAAGGCTTTGCCGGGTTGGCAGAAACTAACACCGCATGAACGCGCGCGGTTTTTGTATGCGTTGGCGCGGCAGGTGCAAAAGCATTCGCGGCGGCTGGCGGTGCTGGAGACGCTGGACAACGGAAAGCCGATTCGCGAGAGCCGGGACATCGATATCCCGCTGGTGGCGCGGCATTTTTACCATCACGCCGGTTGGGCACAGTTGCTGGAGCAGGAATTTCCCGGCTACACGGCGTGTGGAGTGGTGGGCCAGATCATTCCCTGGAATTTTCCGCTGTTGATGCTGGCGTGGAAGATTGCACCGGCGCTAGCGACGGGGAATACCCTGGTGCTGAAGCCGGCGGAATATACGCCGCTGACTGCGCTGGCGTTTGGGGAGATTTGCAACGAGGTGGGCCTGCCGAAGGGGGTCGTGAATATAGTTACCGGCGACGGCACTACCGGCGAGGCGCTGGTGAAGCATCCCGATGTGAACAAGATTGCGTTCACGGGCTCGACGGAAGTAGGGCGCGCGATTCGAAAGGCGACGGCGGCGACTCACAAGAAGCTTTCGCTGGAGCTTGGCGGCAAATCGCCATTCATTATATTTGAGGACGCGGATCTGGATGGCGCGGTGGAAGGACTGGTGGACGGGATCTGGTTCAACCAGGGGCAGGTCTGCTGCGCGGGATCGCGACTGCTGATGCAGGAAAGCATCGCGGAAAAAATGACGCGCAAGTTGCAGGCGCGCATGAGCACGCTGCGCGTGGGCGCGCCGCTCGACAAAGCGATTGATATCGGCGCGATCGTGGCCCGTGTGCAACTGGAACGCATTGACCGGATGGTGAAGCAGGGAATTGCGGAAGGCGCGACGTGCTGGCAGCCGGAAGTGCTGATGCCTGCACGCGGCCTGTATTACAAGCCGACGCTGCTGAGCAACGTGCATCCGACGTCGATCGTGGCGCAGCAGGAGATCTTTGGGCCGGTGCTGGCCGCGATGACGTTCCGCACACCGCGCGAGGCGGTGGAACTCGCGAACAATACGGTTTATGGACTGGCGGCGAGTGTGTGGAGCGAGAGCATCAACGTGGCGCTGCACGTTTCGGCACAGCTGAAGGCCGGCGTGGTGTGGGTGAACAGCACGAACCTGTTTGACGCGGCGTGCGGATTCGGCGGGTATCGCGAAAGCGGCTATGGGCGCGAGGGCGGCCGTGAAGGGCTGGTGGAATATCTGGAACCGACGTGGTTCCGCAAAGCGCCGGCGCTGAAAAAGAACGGCTCGCCAAAGAGGGATCACGCCGAAGTGGCGAATCCCGGCATCGATCGCACCGTGAAACTCTATATCGGTGGCAAGCAGGTTCGCCCCGACTCCGGCTACAGCCTGGAAATTCGCGGAAAGAAGGGCCAGTTGCTGGGCGAATCGCCGCTTGGTAATCGCAAGGACGTTCGCAACGCGGTCGAAGCGGCGCGCAAGGCGGAATCGTGGAGCAAGGCGACCGCGCATAACCGGGCGCAGGTGCTTTATTACATCGCAGAGAATTTGTCGCAACGCAGCGAAGAGATTGCCGGGAGGCTGGCGGCGGCGGTAGGGAAGAAACAGGCTGCCGAAGAAGTGCAGAGGAGCGTGGAGCGGCTGTTTTCGTATGCGGGCTGGGCGGACAAGTTTGACGGGGCGGTGCACAATCCACCGATGCGCAATGTTTCCATCGCGATGAACGAGGCGGTGGGCACGGTTGGCGTGGTTTGCCCCGCGGAATATCCGCTGCTCGGGTTTTTTACGCTGGTGTTGCCGCTGCTCGCGGCGGGGAACACGGTTGTGGCGGTGCCCTCGGAATCGTATCCGCTGATCACGGGAGACCTTTACCAGGTTTTTGAAACGAGCGATCTGCCGGGAGGGGTCGTCAACATTGTCGCTGGGCGCGCGGCGGAATTATTAAAAGTTTTGGCAGAACACGATGATCTTGACGGCATCTGGTGTTACGGGGACGCCGAGATGTGCGCGACCGCGAAGGCGCTTTCCGTCGGCAACTTGAAGCAGGTTTGGACCAACGAAGGACGCCACATCGATTTCTTCAACATTCCGCAGAGCGAAGGCCGCTGGTACCTGGAACATGCCCACCAGGTGAAGAATATCTGGGTTCCATACGGCGAGTAAGCCACTCCTCCTCAATTTATCCCACGCGAAGTTAGCTCTTAGCAGCCTACAAAGAGTTGTTCACCCGGGATTGTGATTCGCTTGGTCTGAACGTCCCACACAAAAAAAGGAGGGGATAGCGGAGGCCATCCCCCTTTGGAGTTTTTACCTCTCGAGATTACTGGCCCGGGGCGGCAGTGTAAAACACCACGAACTGCGGAGCGGTGTCCGTGTTCACGGTCGGCGGTGTGGCGGGTGTCAAGCCGCCGGCCGAAGTGCCCGTCAGGGTGACCTGGTACAACGAGATGGTACTGCCAACGCTGGTGGTGCCAATGTTGTTATCGATGGCCAGTAGAGCGCCGGTCGGGTCGATGGCCATGCCGATGGGACTCTGGCCGGTGGCCTGAGCTGTGCCGATCTGGGTGGTAATGGCGCCCGAACTATCCAGGTTATAGGCAAAGACGTGACCAGTGGTGGCCGGGGAGTCGAGGACGTACAGGTATTTTCCGGTCGGGTCGGTGAGGACGTTGAAGACGGTACTTGTTGCAGTGGCTACGGGGAAGTTGCTGCTGCCGATCTGGGCGAGCACGCCGCCACTGCCGATGGTGAAGGCGGAGACCGTCTGATCGCCACTGTTTGCCACATATAAGTGGCCGTTTACATCTGTGGTCGCAAAGAAAGGAGAAGCGCCAGTGAGCTTTCCCGAGGTACCGATCAGAGTCAGCGCGCCGGAAGATGGATCGATGGTGTATTGGCTAACGCTATTACCGAGATTGTTCACGACGTAGGCATACTTGCCGGCGCGGTCGGTCACGATCGCTACCGGTGAGTTCAGTGTCGGGTCGGTGTAGCCGGCGGGGCCGATCATGTTCGGGATGCCCGTGAGGGCCCCGTTGTGGGCCTTGTCTGTGGCGACGGTTTGCTTGATCGAGAAGCCGAAAATCGAGTTGCCGACGTCGCTGATGACGTAGATGAAACGGCCGGTCGGATCAATTACGCCGACGTTTGCGCTCTGTGTGCTGGAAGCTGGCACCGCCATCTGGCCGGAATCGGAGAGAGAACCGCCGGCTGAGGTTAAGCTTGAGTCTATGTCTTCCACATGCAAAGCTCCGCTGAAATCGATGTAGTACATGAAATCGCCGGAGGGATGAATCATAACTTGTTGTGGTAAGGAGGCACTAAATGGCGATCCGCTAAGGGGCGTGAACGTTCCCCCGGTAACATCTACCGTATAACCGGAGATGGAACCAGCGTTGCTGTTGCCGGTGCTGTTGGCGACGTAGGCGAATCTTGCCGCTGCGGCTTGCACCTTCAGTGTAGCGGTGCCCGTAAGGCCCGAAGTCGATTCGGTGGCGGTGATGGTGATGCCGGAAGTGCCGGAAGTGCTGGCGGTGACCCCGAGGGCAACGCCGCTATTTGGGTCAATCGTGGCTACTGTGGTTGTGCCGGAACTCCAAGTGACCGGGTTAGCAGGAGGGTGGGTTGTGCCGTCACTGAACATTTCCATCGCCGTGAAAAGTGTGGTTGTGCCGGTGGAAATGGTGATCATGGCGGGCGTCACAACCAGCGAGGTGGCTGCGGGCGCGCCGACTGTCAATTTCGCCGTGCCGACCGTGCCACCGTCGCAACTGGTGGCGGTGATGTTGATGGGACCACCCGGGGCGACGGCGGTGGCATTTCCGGTGTTGTCAACCGTAGCGACTGCGGTGTTGCTGCTGGCCCAGGTGACCTGGCTGGAAACGTCGAGGTCGCTGGTGCCGCCGGCGGCGAAGGTGAAGTTGCCAATGGCGGTGAACTGCACAGACGAACCCTGTGGCGCAGTGACGGGGGAAGGTGAGACCGTGATGGAGTTGAGTTGGTCCACCAGCAAAGGTTCGCTGGTGGCCGAAATTCCCTTAAAGGTGGCGCCAATGTTCGTGGTGCCCAGGCCGATGCCCGTGGCCAACCCTGTATTGCTAATCGAGGCTACAGAGGTGCTCGAGGAACTCCAGGTGGCGGTGCTGGTCGCGTCTTGCGTGGACCCGTCACTGAAAAGTGCGGTGGCGGCGTATTGCAAGGAGCCGCACGTGGCGGTCACGGCGGTCACGGCGGTAGGGCGAGCCGCAGGGTGCCTTCCCGTCGTTCCGGGGCTCTGGAGAGCCGGGCGTGCTCCGTGCCGGACTGCAGCCTTGACTCCCCCAACCGGTGCAGCGCTAACGTAAATTTCTCCGTTGTTCGGGGCGACGGTGACAAATTGCAACCTGGGTGAGTCACTGCATGCAGCAAGAATCGCGGCGCACACGAGTACCGTCCCCAAGAGTGCTAAACGACTGGGTTTGCTTACCATGACGCCTCCTCAGCGTAGTTGAACAAATCCAACTGGACAGAGAAATCACCACGTTTGGAGATCAATGCAGTGAACGACGGAGTCAGTTCGGCGGGCGAGGCTCCCACTCCGTCAAATTTTTTGGATCCCAAGACGCCTCTGCAGGGTGAACGATACTTGAAACATCACACGTCGGCAAAGTGTCAGCCGGGTTATGGTTGACGTTTCGATTAACTTTTTCGAGGGCGAATAAATCCCCATGCGCCCGCGGCTTACCCGACAGTCTGCCGATTCTTCTACCCGACTCATCTGCAATGATGCGACGATAGACTTTCAAATGTAACCAAGTTCCGAGTGAAACCCTCGTAGTATAAGGACCTCCTAAAATGCCCCGACTCCTGACCGTCGAAGATCATCGCCTGGAAGAGGCCCGGCAGCGCAAGAAGCACTGGAAGCGCTGGGGGCCGTACCTTTCGGAGCGGCAGTGGGGCACGGTGCGCGAAGACTACAGCGCGAACGGCACGGCATGGGAGTATTTTCCTTTCGAGCACTCGCACGCGCGAACCTACCGCTGGGGCGAGGATGGCATCGGGGGAATCTGCGACCGCCATCAGATGATTTGTTTCGCGCTTGCCTTATGGAACGAGAAGGATCCGATCCTGAAAGAGCGGCTCTTTGGACTGACGGGCAATCAGGGGAATCATGGCGAGGATGTGAAGGAGTGCTATTTCTACCTGGATTCCACCCCGACGCACAGTTACATGCGCATGTTGTACAAGTACCCGCAGGCCGAATTTCCGTATCGCTGGCTGCTGGAGGAAAACAAAAAGCGCGGGCGAACGAATCCCGAGTTTGAGCTGCTGGATACGGGGGTGTTTCAGGAGAACCGGTATTTCGACGTGTTTGTGGAGTATGCGAAGGCCGATGTGGAAGACATCCTGATCAAGATCACCGCGTTCAATCGCGGGCCGGAGGCTGCGCCACTGCACTTGTTGCCGACGCTCTGGTATCGCAACACCTGGTCGTGGGGCAAGGATCTGCGGCGGCCGGTGGCGCGAAGGGCTCCCGATACGCCGGGTGCCCTGTGCACGGAGCTTCAACACTGGCAATACGGGAAACGTTGGTTGCTGGCTGCGGGAACTCCCGAGCTACTCTTCACGGAAAACGAGACCAACTACGAGGAGATATTCAAGTTTCACAGCCGAACGCCGTATGTGAAGGATGGATTCCATTCCTATTTGATCCGCGGCAACAAGGGAGCCGTGAATCCGGAGCACACTGGCAGCAAGATGGCCGCGCACTATGCGTTGCAGCTTGGGCCCGGAGAGTCCGCCACTGTCAAGCTTCGGCTTACGGACCTCGCCCCGCTGGGGGGCATGGATCCCGATTCGCCGATGGTTGGGACGATCTCGGGGCCCGCTCATCATGAGCGTGGGGCCGGTGTTCCGGGCACGAATGATTTTGGCGCGGGATTCGACCAGGTGTTCGCTGACCGTCAAAAAGAAGCCGGCGAATTTTACGAATCGAGGATTCCCAAAGGTATGTCTGAAGATGCGCATCATGTGATGCGACAGGCGTATTCGGGAATGTTGTGGAACAAACAGTTTTATCACTACGACGTCTACACGTGGCTGGATGGGGATCCGGCCGGGCCGGAGCCGCCTCCGGACCGGTTGCACGGACGCAACAAGGATTGGACGCACCTGTACAACGACGACGTCATTTCCATGCCGGACAAATGGGAGTATCCGTGGTACGCGGCATGGGACCTGGCTTTTCATTGCATTACGTTGGCGCTCATCGATCCGGACTACGCCAAGGAACAGCTGATCCTTTTATTGCGCGAGTGGTACATGCATCCGAACGGGCAGTTGCCGGCCTACGAGTGGGCATTCGGCGACGTAAATCCTCCGGTGCATGCCTGGGCGGCGTGGCGCGTCTACAAGATTGAGCGGCGCGTCCGCGGAGTGGCCGACCGCGGCTTTCTGGAGAGAGTCTTTCACAAGCTGCTTTTGAACTTTACGTGGTGGGTGAACCGCAAAGACCCGGATGGCCACAATATTTTTCAGGGCGGGTTTCTTGGGCTCGACAACATCGGAGTGTTTGACCGCTCGGCGCCGTTGCCGACCGGCGGACATCTGGAACAGTCCGACGGCACAAGTTGGATGGGTATGTACTGCCTGAACATGCTGGCGATCGCCTTGGAACTCGCCAAAGAAGACCAGGCTTACGAGGACGTGGCCAGCAAGTTTTTCGAACATTTCGTTTATATCGCGAGGGCCATGAATGACATGGGGCCAAGCGGCCGCTCGCTTTGGGACGATGAAGACGGCTTTTACTACGACCTGCTGCACTTGCCGAACGGGGATGAACATTTCCTCAAGATCCGCTCGATAGTCGGGCTGATTCCGTTGTTTGCGGTGGAAACCCTTGAGCCGGAGATCGTGGACCGCTTGCCGGGCTTCAAGCGGCGCATGCAGTGGTTCATTGATAACCATCCGGACGTGCCGGAGCACATCGAAATGACGCAGCGTTCGGCACGGGGCGTGCGGCGGCTGCTTTCGTTGGCGAATCGCAAGCAGTTGAAGCGGATTCTGTGCCGCATGCTGGACGAGACGGAATTTCTTGCACCTCACGGCATTCGCGCGCTGTCGCGCTATCATGAGGACCATCCCTACGAAGTGGAGGTAAACGGGCATACCAGTCGCGTTGATTACGAGCCGGCGGAATCGAGCACGGAGGTTTTTGGCGGCAACTCCAACTGGCGCGGCCCGATCTGGTTTCCGGTGAATTACCTGCTGATTGAATCGCTGCAGAAGTACCACCATTACTTCGGGGAAGACTTCAAGATTGAGTGCCCGACGCATTCGCGGAACGAGCAGGATTTATGGCAAGTGGCGCAGGAAATTTCGAAGCGCCTTACCCGGATCTTTGTGCGGGGCAAAGATGGCAAGCGGCCCTTTGCCGGAGGACAAGAACTTTTCAACAGCGATCCGCACTGGCGCGACCTGATTCTTTTCTACGAATATTTTCATGGCGACAATGGCGCCGGACTCGGCGCCAGCCACCAGACGGGCTGGACCGGGCTGGTCGCCAAACTTCTGGAGCAGAGCGGAGAGTAAGACTTGTCGCTTCTTGCCGAAGTTCAATTTGGAAGAGAAATCCTGGGCAACCTGGATCTTGCCGAAAGCCGCGAGTGGTTGGTTACGAACGGCATCGGGGGATTTGCATCGGGCACCGCCGCGGGGACTTCCACCCGGCGGTATCACGGGCTTCTGATGGCCGCACTGCAACCGCCAACGGACAGAACGCTGCTTGTTGCGGGACTTGATGAAACGGTGCGCTATGCGGGAAAAAGCTTTCCCCTGGCGACGAACCGGTGGTTGAGCGGAGATGTTTCTCCGACAGGGTATTTGCAGATCGAGAGCCTGCATTTGGAAGGCACGAAACCTGTGTGGCGTTACGCCCTTGCGGACGCATTGCTGGAAAAGCGCGTGTGGATGATGCAGGGGGAAAACACGACGTTTGTGGAGTACACGCTGGCCCGGGGGAATTCGGCTGTCGAGATCGAAGGGAAGATTCTTGTGAGCTACCGGGATTATCATGCCACCACGCATGGTGATGGGTGGCGGATGAAAATTGAGCCTGTGGAGAAGGGAATTCGCGTAGTCGCGATCGAGGGGGCCGCACCGTTTTATCTGAAGAGCGCGTCGGCCAATTTTGAGCCACGCCACGAATGGTATCGCGATTTCTTTCTGCCAGCGGAGCGCGAACGCGGTCTTGACGACCACGAAGACCGGTTGCTGGCCGCTGTTTTTCGTGCCCAGCTTGCGGTTGGCGAAAAATTGACGCTGGTGTTTTCGACTAAGCCTGACGCGCTGCTCGATGGCGAGCAGGTGCGCACGCTTCAGTCCAATCACGATTTAAGGCTGTTTCAAGCGTGGCAGAAGAGGCATTCCGAAGCGGGGACAACAGCGGCGGATGACGAACCCGGCTGGCTTTGGCAACTTGTGCTGGCTGCGGACCAATTTATTGCCAAGCGCGCGCTGCCCGACGATCCTGACGGGCTGACGGTGATCGCCGGATACCCGTGGTTTTGCGATTGGGGCCGCGACACCATGATTGCGCTGCCCGGGCTTACGCTTCCCCTGGGCCGGCCGGAGATTGCGCGCAAAATTCTGGAGTCGTTTTCGCGCTACGTTGACCGCGGCATGTTGCCGAATAATTTTCCGGATCGCAGCGGCGCGCCGCAATACAACACGATTGACGCCGCGCTGTGGTACTTCGAGGCGGTACGCCAATATTTTGAAGCAACGCAGGATCTGGAGCTTGTCAACAAACTGTTTCCCGTATTGTCCGCCATCGTGGACGCGCATGTTGCCGGAACCCGCTACAACATTAGAGTGGACCCCGCCGACGCGCTCCTGTATGGCGGCAGCCCCGAAGTGCAGCTTACCTGGATGGACGCAAAGATCGGCGAGTGGGTGGTCACGCCGCGTATCGGAAAGCCGGTGGAGATCAACGCACTGTGGATCAACGCGCTGAACACGATGGCGGAGTTTGCGCGGCTGCTGGTGCGGCCCGGAGAAGGCTACATAAAACTCAAAGACAAGGCGCAGAAAAATTTTCAGAAATTCTGGAATCCGGCACGGAACTGTTGCTTCGACGTACTTGGCACTCCCGGTGGGGGCACGGACGCGGCGTTGCGGCCCAACCAGGTATTTGCGGTTTCTTTGCCCGTGAGCCCGCTTACGCGCGAACAGCGGAAGGGCGTTGTCGATACCTTGGGGCGTGAACTGCTCACGTCGTTCGGGCTGCGCAGCCTGGCGCCTTCCGAGGCTGGCTACCTAGGCCACTATGCTGGCGGGCCTCGCGAGCGGGATTCTGCTTATCATCAGGGAACCGTGTGGGCCTGGCTGCTGGGGCCGTTTGCGCTCGCGCATCACAAGGTGTACGGGGATCGCGCTGCGGCGGAGAGTTTTCTTGAGCCGCTGGGAAGAAGCATTTATTCCGCTGGACTTGGCAGCATCAGCGAGATTTTCGGCGGCGATCCCCCGTTTCCACCAGCCGGCTGTTTCGCGCAGGCCTGGAGTGTGGCGGAAGTTTTTCGGGCTTGGGAATTTCTGGCCGGACAGGCGTACAAATCGGAGTAGATGGAGTTGGAGGGGACTCTTTGCAGTGGGCACGCAGATAAAAGGCCGGGATTGTGCGACTGGGATGGGGGCGATATGATGAGCCAAGAGGATTGTAATGACGACCGAGCGAATCGAGATCAACCCGGCGATTATGATGGGGAAGCCCGTCATTCGAGGGACGCGAATCACGGTGGAATTGATCCTCCGCAAGCTCGCTGAGGGCGCGAACGAGGGTGAACTGCGGGAAGACTACCCGCACCTCACAACAGAGGACATCCGGGCGGCGGTGGCCTACGGCGCGGCCAGCGTGGCCCACGAGGAAGTGGTGCTGCTACCCGACGCGCCGGCTCCAGGCAAATCCTAAAGCATGAACTTCCTGGCCGACGAAAGCTGCGCGGGGCCTGTCATCCGGGCGCTGCGCGAAGCGGGCCATGATGTGGTTGCGATTGCCGAAGTCGCAAAAGGCACGACAGACGAGCAGGTTCTGGAGCGCGCTCTGAACGAGAAGCGCGTACTCATCACGGAGGACCGGGACTTTGGCGAATTGGTTTACGCGCGCGGTTTGTCGTCGGCCGGCGTGATTCTGGTCAGGTTTCATAACCACGCGCGTCACGCTAAGCCAGCGACCGTGGTTGAGGCCGTGGCGAAGCTGGGCTCGCGACTGCTAGATGCGTTTACCGTGGTAGAACCCGGACGAGTACGCATAAGCAGTCGACCCTAACCCCCTTTTCCCGCGACACGCCCAATCAACGCCTTGCTGTCATAACCGAATTTCAGACAAGAAGTTTCTTGCGTACACTGTGAGACCGGAGCGTTTGATTAAGGTGGCCTAGTCCAACCGCGGCGCGGGTTCGTAGAGTTCGATGAGGACTTTGGCTGAGTCGGGAGCGGAAACGAGGAAGAAGTTGATGCGGGTGCCGTCGGCGCCAGAGCGGGTTTCAGGATAAATCGCAGGCACATTGAATTTGGTTTTCAGAATTTGCGTGGCACGGTCCACGTCCTTGCAAAGATATTCAATCTGCTGGATGCCTTCGCCGAATTTTTGCAGAAATTTTGCGATGGCGCCGGCGCCCGCGGGATCCTTGCTGGTTAAAATGTCCATCGAAAGCCCGCCGGGAAAGTGCAGTTCGAATTCGAGGGCGTCCTGGTCCGGGGGCACTTGCGAGAGCCTGGGCAAGCCGCTCGCTTCGTGGATTCGCTCGAACCGCTCGGGAGTTACCGCGAGTCCGATGGTCATCTTGGGTTCGTTGCCATTCAGAAGGGCCGCCAGTTCATCGTCGCCCCACCATGGATAGGCGGCATGGTCGGCGAGCGCACGGCCAGTTTTATAAATCTCGGTCGCAGAAACGGCTCGCGTCTCCGATTCCGGAGAGGACATGCCATCGATCGCGCGTTGCATTAACTCGTTCATCGGTTCACCTGAGTCCGGTGGGTGGAATCACCACGGGATATTTTAACCCGTCCGCGGCTCTTTCTTCTTCACCGGACGAGTCAGAACGGAAATTAACATAGCAAGCAGCAGAATTCCGCCAACCACACCGAGAGAAAGCACGACCGAAATGTGCAGCCAGGGGTCCGCCACCATTTTCGCGCCAATAAAAATCAGCACCAGTGCCAGCCCGATACCCAGATACCGGAAATAATCCAGGAGGTCCGCCAACAGGAAATAGAGGGCACGCAGGCCGAGGATCGCGAAGACGTTGGAGGTGTAAACGATAAAGGGATCGCGGGTGATGCCAAAGATCGCCGGGATGGAATCCACGGCGAACGTCACGTCGGTGATCTCCACGATCAGCAGCACGAGCAGGAGGGGAGTGGCGAAGAGCTGCCCGCCTTCGCTGAGGAAAAAGCGCTGGCCGCGGTAGTCCTTTGTGACCCGCAAATGCGAGCTGGCAAACCGGAAGATGGGATTCTTTTCGTAGTGAACATTCTTCTCGCGCTTCCACAACATGTGCAAGCCGGTGTAAACGAGGAATACGCCAAATGCCGGCAGGATCCATTGGAATCTGGCGATCAGAACGGCGCCCGCGGCAATCATGATGCCACGCATGACCAGCGCGCCCAGAATTCCCCAGGCGAGGACACGGTGCTGCACGGCTTCCGGCACCTGGAACGCGCGGAAAATCACCAGAAAGACGAACAGGTTGTCGACGCTGAGGGCTTTCTCGATGACGTAGCCGGTGAAGTATTCCAACCCGCGCTGCGAACCATACCAGTGCCAGACGAAATAGCCGAAGCCCAGCGCCAGGGCGATCCACAGCGCACTGCCGAATGCCGCTTCGCCAAGCTTGAGTTTGTGGGCTTTCCGATGGAAGACGCCCAGATCCAGGGCCAGTGCGATTAGAACAAATAGATTGAACCCAACCCACAGAATGGGGCTGCCCATGGGATCAGAATAGCGCAGTTCAGGGACGCGTTGAGTTGAAGTTCTGCCCGTTTATATTCGAGAGGATGAGTTGTGTGGAGGTTCCCGCCTGTACGGTTGCCGGGACGTCCCAGATCAGCCGCCGGTCGCCGGACGCCGCGTCCAATCCGAGAGAGCTGACCCAGTAATTTCCCGGCGGAAGCCCTTTGATCAGCAGGTGGCCGTCGAGATCGGTGTCCCCCTTTGCCACCATGTATTTGGTCTGCGCCAGGTCGGGGGCGAGTTGTGCCACTTTCTGATTGTGCTCCTGCAGGGCTCTGTCCCATTGGTACTTGGGATTCACGGCGCCAAGTTCCGTTTCCATGCCGGAAATCGTGGACAGATGCGATTCGACGAATTTCTTGGTGGCAGACATGTACTCCTGTTTCAGTTTGAAGTATTTGGCGGGATTGGCTTCCGCGTCCGCTTCGCGGTATTTGGGCATCGGCAAACCGGCGGTGACGCCGCCGCTGTTCGAGCGTTCATAGCCCGCGAAGAATTCGGGAATGTTCATGACGTCGTCGGGAGTGATGAGCTTGTCAACGTCGGGAGCGGTCAGGTCGATAACCGCGTGTTGCTTCATCCAGGCTTTCAATTCGGCGGAGATTTTCAGGTTGTTGATGAACTCTTCGCGCTCCTCCAGTGGAAATTGCGCCGCGGCTTCTTTCAGAACGTCCGCGAAGCTTTTGGTCAAAATGTAGAAGGTGAACTGTCGCACGGGTTCGGGGCGCGCCCCAGTCGGGGCGATGCGCGCGGTCAGGTCTAGGGTGCCCGTGGCGCCTTGTCCAAAGCTCGCTTGCCCAAGCGAGAGGAAGGAGCAGAAAAATACGAGGAGGGACAGTCTGTTTCGCATGGCCTCATCGTATCAGAAGGGACGGGGCGGTCCCGGTAAACAACTGCGGGCCGTGTCGTAAACAGACAAGGTCGTCCCGAAAGCTAAAGGAGTTGAAAACGCGTTTCGATGGTGACCCAGGTGGGCACCGGCTGGCGGCGAGCGTCTCGCGCTGGGGCAAAATGCCATGCTCGAATCGCTTGGACGGCTTGTTCGTCCAGGCCCGATCCCAGACCCTTAACGACCTGAATTCGCAGCGCGCGGCCGTCTGCGCTGATCAACACGCGAAGGGTGACACTGCCCTGGAGCTTGGCCTTGCGCGCTTCGTCGGTGTACGGAGGCTCGGGACAGTGAAGGCACGCTGGCTGCGAAACGGCGTTGGCATAGTTTCCTTCCGTATCGCCCGCACCCGCGCCATTTCCGTCGTCGTCGCCCATTCCATTGCCGCTATGGTTTCCGATTCCGTGGCCTTTGTCCCTTCCAGCGGAATTGGTATCCCTGTTCATCCAGGGCAGGCCGAGATCCGTGATGATGGGAACGGCAGCCGGAGCGTTGGGGTCGAACATAGCTGGGGCTACGGGCAATTCTTCATGGTCGGAGTGAGTCAATCGCGGCGGAGCAAGGGGCATGGAAGAGGGCGGCACCAGGTTTCCTTTGCGCGCGAGTTCGGATTCATTTCCGCTGCTGCTGCCGCGGAGACCAAGAGAGGGAGTGCCTGGTTTTAGTTCGGGCGGGGGAAAGAATCGGAATTCATGGTCGGGCCCGCCGAGCGGAGTGGAATTAAGCCCCGGGACTTTTCCAGTGGTGGACGCAAGAACAAGAAGCAGTCCGCCAAGAATTGCCACGTGCGCGAAGGCCGAGATGCCCTGCGCAGAACCATATCGTGTTGATGTCTCGACGCTCGAAAACGGAGCCGGAGCCCCGTTCGCGGAGTGCAACCTGGTGTGCGGCAGGGATAGGGCCAGACGAATATTTTCAGAGACGCGGCGTAACCAGGAGGAAGACTGTTCGGAATTTCCGGAAGAAGATTGTGGCATCAAGAAGGGCATGACGGATCTCCTTCTGAGGGGAGGCGGCCGAGCGAACTTTCCACCCGCACCGCTATGTTTGCAAGTGAGAACTCGAATCTGTGCCTTTGGTTGCCTCCAGCCGGAAATCTCGGCTCGGCGGGTTACCAGCAAGGACTTGACATCAAGATGCAGAAATGACATCATCTTGATGTGCGAACCACTCTGACTCTCGATGACGATGTCGCCAAATCCCTCCGGCGGGAGATGCGCCGATCGGGCACCAGTTCCCTAAAGGCTGCCGTCAATCATTTTCTGAGATTAGGATTGATGTTTTCTGGCAAACAAGAGCGCAAACCATTTGTGGTTCATTCGCGTCCCATGGGACTACCTGCGGGGCTCAGCTACGATAGCGTAGAAGATTTGCTCGAAGCGCTCGACGGCACGGCGCACAAATGATTGTCCTCGACGCGAATCTCTTGCTCTACGCATACGATTCACGTTCCGACAAACACGAGAACGCGCGCCACTGGCTCGAGGATGTCCTTTCCGACGTAACCTTGGTCGGATTACCCTGGCAAACTGTAGGTGCTTTCATCCGTATCGCAACTCATCCACGAATTCCGGGGCAGCGATTCACGATTGAAGAAGTCGTGCAGGTGGTTGATGAATGGTTAGAACAACCGAATGTCAGGCTCCTGGTTCCTGGTGACCAGCATTGGCCCCTCTTAAGGAGACTGCTTATTGAGGGTCAGGCCCGCGGACCACTGGCGACGGACGCGCAATTGGCCGCTTTGACGATTGAAAATGGCGGAGTGCTGCACACGACGGATCGCGACTTTGCGCGGTTTTCCGAACTTCAGTGGACGAATCCGATCGAAGAAGGGACCCCGAACGCGTAACTCCGCAATTTAATCCCAGACTGCTGATTGTTTAAAATTGGGGGAAAGCACGATTAGTACAGGCGGAAGGTGACTTCAAAGGGGACGGACACGTCCACGGGCTTTCCGTTTGGTCCGAGGGCCGGCTTGCAGCGCCAGGTGCGCAGGGTGTTGATGGTAGCTTCGTCGAGGCCCAGCCCAGGGCTCTTGATCACCCGTGGTCTCGTTACACGGCCGTCGACGGTCACAATCGCTTCCACCAGCACGGTGCCGGAATATTTCGCCTTGCGCGCTTCATCCGAATACGGCGGATTTGGCATGTAGAAACACGAAGGGGTACCCACGCCATTTATGCCCGCGCGGAATTGACCGCCGCCGGTGCCGCCACCTTCGCCGGGACCAAGGCCGCCGCCGGTGCCGCTTCCGATGCCGCCGCCTTCGCCAGTGCCGATGCCGCTGCCACCGCCGGTGCCGTTGGACATGTTCACCACCGATTGCAACGGGTCACCCATATTGTTGAGCGGGGAATTCGGGACTTTCAGGTCCGGGGGGCCAAGCAGAGTTGCATCCATGGCCAGCTTGGGATTCGGATTCTTGATGACCGCGGTTGGCGCGGCGAATTGCGTCATGGCAAATCGCGGCGCTTTGCCCTTCGTCGGAGGCAGAGTGGAGCGGTCTCCACCGCCGCCACCGCCGCCGGCCTTGTTATTTCCGGCAGGCAGCTTTGCCACATAGGGCGAAATATCGAGGGGCGTCACATCCAGCTTGTTTTTCGCCTGGATGGTGGTCGGAAGGTTGGTGAGGAACGGAACGATCAAGAGCGCGATGATTACGGCGTGGGCGGCCAGGGCAATCGCCTGGGTCCAGCCAAAATTTTCATCCTTCGACCAGATCTCTTTTACCTGGACCGGCTTAATCCCCGCGGGCATTACCGCCCGGGTGGGCGAAAAAAATTCCTTCAACTGCCCCATGAAGCCGCCGAAGTTGCCGCCCCAATCCACTTCCAGGCGCTTATTGACAGGGCCTTTGCGAACCTTGGGCCCGTAAAGAAAGAATTTCAGATTTTCGCTGAGGCCGGAACCAAAAGAATTCTTGGTGAAGGGAACGTCGCTGCGCTCGATGATGTTGACCGGGCGTTCGAGAAGGAACTGCTTGAGGTTGGACCAGAAATCATTGGGCATCAAGTGAGCAGGAGCGCCGAAATCAGGCAAAGCACTCTTGGGCACCGGAATCACTTCCTCGGGCCCGGAGCGCTTTGGATTGCTCAGTTCTTTTGGTAGAAGGTTGATGAAACCCGGCACCGTTATCCCCTCAACTAATGTAGACGCGAATCCACGCCATAAGGTTTACCTTAGCCGTTATGATTCGCGCCGGCTGGGAAAGGTTGCGCGACCCCTCGGCTTACACAACTTCACCAACTATTGTAACATACGTAGTTACATTGCTTTCCAAAGTTTCCCGCTTTGCAACGCTGCGTGTTGACCCTCCAGATACACTGGAAGTGGCGGATTAGAAGGGACATTCGTTGACCGAATCCATGACCGAACCATTGGAACTGAAAAAGACGCTGAACCTGCCAAAAACCGAATTTGCGATGAAGGCGAGCCTGCCGCAGAACGAGCCGAAGCAGCTGGAAGCCTGGCAGGCGGCGAATCTCTATGAGCAGATTCTGGCGGCGCGCGAGGGCAAGCCTTTGTTCGTCCTGCATGATGGCCCGCCGTATCCCACAGGGACCATTCATTTGGGCACGGGGCTGAACAAAATATTGAAGGACATGATCGTCAAGTCCAAGAGCATGGCGGGGCATCGGGCGCCCTACGTGCCGGGATGGGATTGCCATGGGTTGCCTATCGAAACGCAGGTGGAAAAGCAGTTGGGCGGGAAGGGAAAGGTCTCCCCGCCGGAGTTCCGGCAGATGTGCCGCGACTATGCCACCCGCTACGTTGAGCAGCACAAGCGCGACTTCAAGCGGTTGGGCGTGTTCGGGCGTTGGAACGATCCCTACTTGACGATGAGCCATTCGTATGAGGCCACTATCGCGGGTGCGTTCCTGGAGTTCATGGAAAAGGGTTACGTCTACCGCGGACGAAAGCCGGTCTACTGGTGTATCCACGACAATACCGCGCTGGCTGAGGCTGAAGTGGAGTACGAGGATCACACCAGCCCGTCGATCTGGGTCACATTTAGAGTTGTTGGCGGCGGAAAGGGCGAGGCCGCGAAGATTGGCGCCGATGTTTCCGCGGTGATCTGGACCACGACGCCGTGGACGATTCCGCACAACCGGGGGCTGGCGTTTCACCCGGACTACGAGTACGTGGTGATCGCCACGGAGAGAGGAAAGCTCCTGCTGGCCGCGGATCGCGTTGCCGGATTCCAGGCGGATTGCGGCATCAAGCAGGCCGAGGAGCTGGCGCGTTTCAAGGGCCGCGATTTTGAGGGGATGAAATTCCAGCACCCGTTCTTGCCGATTCAGGTGCCGGGAGTGCTGGCGGATTACGTCACGCTGGATCAGGGCAGCGGCATCGTGCATACCGCTCCGGGCCACGGCGCGGACGACTTCAACACCGGCCAGAAATATGGGCTGGAGATTTATGCGCCGCTGGATGACAAGGGCGTGTACACGGAAGGCTTGCCGGAATACAAAGGCAAGGATGTTTTCACGGCGAATCCCATCATTGTGAAGCTGCTGGCCGATCATGGCGCTCTGCTGGGGCACCATCTGTACAAGCACAGCTATCCGCACTGCTGGCGCTGCCACAATCCGGTGATCTTTCGCGCAACGGAGCAGTGGTTCATCAAGATGGACCAGGCGGCTCACGGAGCGAAAAAGACGCTGCGCCAGGAAGCGCTGGAGGAAATTCACGGCGTGAAGTGGATTCCCGGCTGGGGCGAAGAGCGGATTTACGAAATGATCGAAAAGCGGCCGGACTGGTGCGTCTCGCGGCAGCGGTTCTGGGGCGTGCCGATCATCGTGTTTTTCTGCGACGGCTGCGGCAAGCAGTTAAATGATTTTGCAGCACTGCGCAACGTGGTGAAGTGGTTTGAGAAGGAAGGCGCCGACGCGTGGTACAAGCACACGCCGGAGGAGTTGCTGCCCGCGGGGACAAAATGCTCGTGCGGCGCGGAAAAGTGGCGCAAGGAAAACGACATTCTGGATGTGTGGTTCGATTCGGGTTCGTCACACCTGGCCGTTTTGAAAGGCAACGAGTGGCCAGCTGACGTTTATCTGGAGGGGCCCGACCAGTATCGCGGGTGGTTTCACAGCTCGCTGCTGATCGCCACCGGCATCCGCGACAAGGCGCCGTATCGCGGCGTGGTGACGCATGGGTGGACGCTGGACGAACAGGGCCGGCCGATGTCGAAGTCTTTGGGGAACGTGGTGCTGCCCTCAGAGATTTGCGACAAGTGGGGCGCGGATTTGCTTCGCCTGTGGGTCGGTTCGCAGGAATATCAGGCCGACGTGAAGATGAGCGATCGAGTGATGACGCAGCTCAGCGAAGCGTATCGCAAAATCCGCAATACGATTCGCTTTGCGCTGGGTAATTTGAATGACTTTGATCCTTCGCGGCATGTGGTCGCCAACGAGCAGCTTGAGGACCTGGATCGCTGGATGCTGGAGCGCACCGCGGACCTGGTGAAAAAATGCCGCGAATGGTACGCGGCCTACGAGTTTCACCGCGTATATCACGCGATTCACGATTTCTGCGTGGTGGACTTGAGCGCATTTTATTACGACGTGCTGAAGGATCGGCTGTACACGAAGGCGGCGAAAAACAAGTCCCGGCGCTCGGGGCAGACGGCGGTGTGGAAAATCACCGGGGCCTTGGTGCGCCTGCTTGCTCCGACATTGGTGTTCACGGCGGAGGAGGTGTGGAAATTCCTGCCACATGCTGCGGGCGAGCCTGGCAGCGTGCACATCGCGCTCTTCCCGGAAGAATCTCAGTTGCGCACGGGCATTGCGCCGGAGAAAGCCAATACGTGGGAGTTGCTGGCGAAAGTGCGCGGCGAAGTGTTGAAAGCGCTGGAAGTGGCGCGCAACGAAAAGAAGCTCATCAACTCCGGCTTGGAGGCGAAGGTGCTGTTGAACGCAGACCTGGAGCTGAAGGCCAAGCTGAAGCAGTATCTGGCGCAGTTGCCGGGCCTGTTCATCGTTTCGCAGGTCGAACTTTTGAGCGCCGGTTCGGGCGAGTTCCGCTCCGAGGTTCTGCCGGGACTCGAAGTAAGCGTGCAGCGCGCCGACGGAAAGAAATGCGACCGGTGCTGGAATTATTCCGTGCACGTGGGAGAGAATTCGCGTTACCCGACAGTTTGCGAACGCTGCAGCGAAGCCATCGCGGAAATTGAGGCGGGAGGTCCTGATGCCGATGCCGTTGCTTCACCGCGGTAGGCAATTCTCCGCTTCCTCGAACTCATGATCATTCCTGGGCGGATCCGGTGGCTTTGGCTGACGCTGATCGTGGTGCTGTTGGACCGGGCGACGAAAGCGTGGATTGAGTCGCGTCCGCTCACTTATTTTCCGCATGTTGTGATTCCCAACTGGTTCAGCATCATCCTTTCGCGGAATCCGGGGATCGCGTTCAGTTTTTTTTCGAACAGCTCTGGTATGTTGACGCGGGTGGTTTTGATTGTCGGTTCGGTGCTGATCATCGGAATGATCGCCTGGCTGTTGGTGGCGGGCCGCGACGCGAGCGCCGTTAATGCGGCAGGGCTGGCGCTGTTGCTTGGCGGTGCGGCTGGAAATCTTACCGATCGGATCGTTCACGGGGCGGTTACGGATTTTCTGGAGGTTTGGGTGCGGTTTCTGCCGTTCTCGCTGTTTAATCCGTGGCCGACGTTCAATGTTGCCGACGCCGGCGTAACAATCGGCGCCCTGCTGCTGCTTTACGACGTGGTTTTTCATCCGCAGAAGCAAGGCTGAACGCCTTTGTTCTGTAGCTCAGGCCTTCAGGCCTGAGGGTTTTCATGGCCCTACCGCCGATCGTGCCAATGGACGGAAAAACCTCACCCCTGAAGGGGTGAGCTACAGGAACGTTTTACTCGCCGAGGGCATTTGTGCATCGGCTTGTGGCCTTTGAGTTGTACACTCTTCGCTTGATGCCAACGTCTGCACTGAAATTCATCGTTTTGCCGGAGGAAGCCGGGGTTCGCCTGGATCGCTTCGTATCCGCACATAGCGCGGAGCTATCCCGCACGCGGGTGCAGGAATTGATCGAGGCGGGGCTAGTGGTGCTAAACGGCAAGCCCGCCAAAGATTCGCACAAGGTGCGCGCCAATGACGTCGTGGAAGTAACGCCCACGCCGCGCCCTGCGATGAAGGCGGAGGCTGAGCATATCCCGCTGGACATTCTTTACGAGGATGACGACCTGATCGCGGTGAACAAAGCGGCGGGGATGACCGTCCACGCCGGGGCAGGGAATACCCGCGGGACGCTCGTGAACGCGCTTCTCGGGCGCGGGCAAGCGCTCTCGCAGGGCGGCGATCCGCTGCGTCCGGGCATCGTGCACCGAATCGACAAGGAGACGTCCGGGATACTGCTGGTCGCCAAAAACGATTTTGCTCACGCCAGGCTCGCCGACAGTTTTCGCGAGCGCACGATTCAAAAAACGTATCTCGCCCTGGTGCATGGCATTTTGGCGGAAGACCGCGGCCGCATCGAGCTTCCCATCGCGCGCGATCCCGTTCGCCGGAATCGCATGACGGCAAAGCGCACGGCATCGCTGCCGAACGCGCGGGAGGCGCGCACGGACTGGCGTGTGCTGGCGCGAATTGACTCTACGACACTGGTGGAAGTGCAGCTTCACACCGGGCGCACACACCAGATCCGCGTCCATTTTGCCGCGCTCAGGCATCCTGTTGTGGGCGACACGCTCTACGGCGCCTCCGGCCAGCTACATGTGGGGAGCAGTTCGTTGCCCGCGCTCGGGCGGAACTTTCTTCATGCCGCGAAGCTCGTCTTTCAGCAGCCGCATACCGGTGAACCGATTCAGCTCATCGCGCCGCTGCCGGCCGAACTTCGCGCCTATCTGGAAAAGCTTGCGACAGCTGCGGGTGAGAATCCCTCGCGGATTGACGCTGCCCTCAAAGGGTTCCTATAATCGTTGAACATGCGACTCCGTCTCCTCGGGTTTCTTCCAGCCGTCGGTCTTTTGGGCAGCGCACTTTTATTGGCCCAGCAGCAGAATCCCTCGAATCCACCGGCAACGGCTCCACCGCCGCAAGAGCCGATACAGAAGAGCGAGACAAAGATCACCACGACCGTGAACCTGGTGGACGTGCTCTTCACGGTTCTCGATCGCCGCAACAAACTCGTGCCGTCTCTGGAAAAGCCGGACTTCAAGGTCTTGGACGACAATGTCTCCCAGGACATTCGCTATTTCAGCAGGCAGTCCGATCTTCCCTTGCGCATCGGCATGTTGCTGGACACTTCCAACAGTATTCGCGATCGCATCAAGTTCGAGCAGGATGCCGCGAATAATTTTCTCTTCAGCGTTCTGCGCCGTGGCAAGGATGAAGCCTTCGTGATGACCTTTGACGACGAGCCGCAGGTCGTCCAGGCCTTCACACCGGACACCGGCAAATTACGCGATCAGATTCTGCGCACACGCGCAGGCGGCGGCACCGCGGTCTACGACGCCATCTATAATGCTTGCGAGCAGGAACTCAGCCACCCGCCGCGCCCGCCAGGCGACCAGCCCGATGTGGTTCGCCGGGTGATGATCCTGATCAGCGACGGCGAGGACAATCTGTCCACCCACACACGCGCGGACGCGATCGAAATGGCTCAGCGGAGCAGCGTGGTTATCTACACGATCAGCACAAGCACGCAATGGGTGACGCTGGACGATCCGAGCAAGGAACGAACCGGGAATCGCAAGTATCATCTGACCGACGGGGACAAGATTCTGCAGGCCCTGGCCGAAGAAACCGGCGGCCGCGCGTTCTATCCGTATCACGTGGACGATCTGGACCAGTCGTTTCAGGATATCGGCGACGAACTGCGCAACCAGTATTCCATTGCCTACAACCCTTCGACGCATGCGCTTGACGGCAGGTATCACAAGATCAAGATTGAAGTGCCGGAGCACAAGGGCTACCAGGTGCGCGCGCGCAAGGGGTATTTTGCGCGGACCAACCTAGACATTGCCAAACCCGCCGGGTCAGTGAAGTAAAAGGAAAAAGCAAGACGGCCCGCCCCGTAAAAGCATCCTGGGTGCGCAAAACGCGCCTCGGAATGCAGGCCCTAGACCGGCAGGGATAAGGGATATGGGTTACTTGCTGGTGTCTTTCAGGAGCACCACGTCCGATTCCGACTCGCCCCGTTCGATCGCTATCTGCGAGCCGTCGGGCGAAAAGTTGAAGCGGAAGATTTTGTCCGTGGTGAAATGGGTAAGCTGCTTGGCGGCGGAACCGTCCAGAGATTGCGCCCAGAGATTGTCCACGCCTTTTTCCCGCACCAGATAGACAATCGCCTTTCCATCGGGCGAGAACGCCAGTCCCTCCTCAAGCGCGCGCTGATCCATGTCGTGATAGACCATATGATGCGCTTCGGTCGAATCCATGCGCAGCATCAGCTTGTGATCCAGTTCGCGAACTTCGAGTGAAGCCACTTGTTTACCGTCGGGAGAGAGGGCGTAATATCCGAGCGAGAAGTTGACGATGGTCGCGGGTGATCCACCGTCAATGGAAACGCGCTTCAGGTAGTGGTTGTCGTTGTTGTCCACGTAATAGACCCAGCGGCCGTCTTTGGAGCAGGTCGGAGTATGGTCGCTTAGACCCGAAGTCAATTGGCGCTGGTCGCTTCCGTCGACGTTTACTCTCCACAGGTTTGATGAAGCGGCGCTTGTGCGCGCGAGTTGCCGGAAAACCAGATAGCGGCCGTCGCCGCAGGCGGAAACCTGGTCCGCGATATGTTTGTTGTCCGAGAAAAGAGTTTTTTCCGCGCCGTTCGGGCTGACGACCTTGATCTCTCCGGACTGCGGCAATACCAGTTTCCCATCCGTGGTCCAATCCCACCGCCAGATCGGGAGGCGCGACCCCAGCGGCACCACGGCCAATTTATCCGGATCGGCGGCGGGGGCGACGCCGAGGTCAAAGCGGAGGCGGCTCTGGATCGCAGCCAGGGTCTTGCCGTCCTTGGAGATGGTCTGTTCGCCGTAGTTGTTCGTGTCGGCGGTTAGCTCGCGGAACTCGCCGCCCGGATAACTCACAAAACCCAGGTGGGTCTGCAAATGACCGCTGCTGCCGAGTTGAGAGCTGTTGACGATCAACCCGGACCCATCAGGGAGCCATGTGGGCACATAGAAAATGTGCTCGGCAGAGGCCGCCACAGTCTGTGCTTTGCCATCGGTGGCATTCACCGCGGAAAAGCCTCCTATCGCGTCGCTCGTCGGCTGAACGATGGGGATCAGAATAATCTTGCCGTCGGGTGACCATGCGGGAACATAACTGTCACTTTTAAGTTCCTGGCCGCTGAAGATGGGCCGCTCAATGGTTCCGTCGTTCTTCGCCAGGATCAGATCCCACTTTGGCGAATCGTGCAATTCCCGGAGAAACGCAAAATGCGCGCCGTCTGGGGAAAAGGTGATGGGGCTATCAACGTCCTTGACGAGCACTTTCGGAGTGCCGCCCAGCACGGAGGCACGATAGAGGACGGACATACTCTCTTCCGCTTCTTCGCGCCTGAGAAAATAGATGTAATTGCCGTCCGGCGAAAATCGCAGGCTTTCATAGCGCGCCGCCGCCGGCTCAACCACCTCTTTGTTGGTCTCGGTCGGAATATGATGTAGCCACAGGGACTGCATTCCTTTTTCTTCGAGGGCTTGCAGGAGGTATTTCCCGTCGGGCGAGATCGCGGCCTGCGAGATGTGCCCGTTGTTCGAAATATTTTCGATGGTGAATTTCTCGAAGGGCAGATGCTTGCCCTTCTGCACGAAGGTGTAGGCGCCGTATGCGGCAGCCGCTGCCAGCACCACGACCACCGCGAGAATTACGCCGGTGCCCAGTTTGTTCTGGTTCGCGGCTTCGACCAGCACCGTGCTGCTGATCGGCTTGTGCATGGAGCCCGAAGATTTTGCCGCGGCTTGGGCGGCGGTGACATTCGCGCGGCTGGCGGCGACGCTGGAGTCGGATGGAGGCCGGCCCGGCTCGAGTTCGCGCAGCAGGCGTTTCAGGTCGGCGCGCAATTCGGCGGCCACCTGGTAACGCATTTCGCGGTCCTTCTCCAAAAGCTTGTTGATGATGCGTTCCAGTTCCGGCGGGATGTCACTATTGAAATGCACCGGAGAAACCGGCGCGGCATGCAGGATGTTGGCAAAGATCACGGCGCTGGTTGAACCCGAAAACGGATGGCGGCCAGTCACCATTCCATACATGACCGAGCCGAGTGAAAAAAGATCGGTGCGCGCGTCAAGGGCCTCGCCGCGGGCTTGCTCCGGGGACATGTACACGACGGTACCCACGGTCGTTCCGACGCTTGTCTGGAATACGGCTTCCGAATCTGCGAGCGTGTCTTCGGACGGACCGCCCTCCGCCTCTATCAGCTTGGCTAACCCGAAATCGAGAATTTTGGTGGCGCCGCGGCTGGTGAGGAAAATGTTGCCGGGCTTGATGTCGCGGTGGACGATCCCTTTTTTGTGGGCGGCATCGAGAGCGTCGGCGATTTCGACGCAAACTTCCACGCAGTGGGAGATGGGGATCGTTCCCCGGACCAGCACTTTGTCCAGGGATTCGCCTTCGAGAAGTTCCATGGCGATGAAAGTGCGGCCGTCGCACTCTTCGATCGCATGAACGGTGCAGATGCCGGGGTGATTGAGGGCTGAAGCCGACCGCGCTTCGCGGAGGAAGCGGTCGAGAGCGCCTGCATCCTGCACGGTGCTCTCTTTCAAGAATTTCAGGGCGACGCGCCGGCCCAGTTTGGTGTCTTCGGCTTCGTAGACCAAGCCCATGCCGCCCGCTCCCAGTTTGCGGACGATACGATAGTGGGCGATTTTGTCCTTGTTCATTTGGGGTAGTTGACGGCGATTCTCGACCGCTCTGAGGATGTTAGCCAAGCGGTTGCTTATGGTCAATCGGTGATAGAGGTTGATAAGGTGGGGGGCACATAACTGTGGCCTGGAAAACGGAAAATACCAAGGGACTCAGCATTGGAATTTTTCTGTTGCTTTAGGTTGAGGTCCTTCGGGGCGCAAACGGCTCGCTCCTCCGGATGGCAATTTATTTTTGAGTTTAGACGGCGGATAAATTGCGATTCGCGGAGATATGCCCTAGCCCTTCGGTGCGTAGTAGCCCTTGCGCGCCAGCACTTTCAGGTCGTGATTGTCCACATCCAGCTTGATTTTCCGGAACCTGCCGTCCCTGGAGGTATTGGTGGGATAGTAGCCGAGGGTGTACTGGCTGCGCAATTCCTCGGAGATCTGGTCGAACGCCTCCTCGAGTTTTTTCTCGGAGCTGACATAAATCACGCGCCCGCCAGTATCCTCTGCCAGGCGCCGGGCGACTCCCCCGTTCCCGCCGTAACGCGGGTCGGCCACCAGCAATACATGAATCACCGTGTCGGTGCGCTGAGCAGACTCGATCGCTTCCTCGAGTTTTACCTTGCTGCCCTCGTCCTGGGCATCGGTCACAATCACGATGGCCTTGCGCCCCGCCTCGCCGTTCAGCTTTTCGCCGCACGCCAGGTAGATAGCGTCGTAAAGCGCCGTGCCCGTCATATTTCCTGAACCAATCGGGCCCGGGTTTCCTCCGATATATCCCCCACCAGGCGTATTGATCCGCGCCTTATTAATGGCCCGGTCCAGAATCGAACGGTCGTCGGTAAAGTCGGAGAGAAGATCCACGTCTGTGTCGAACGAAACGATCATCGCCTCGTCGCCCTTGCGCAGGACGCGGCGCACGAACCGGCTTCCCGCGTTCTGAATGGCGCCAAGCATGTTCTGCTCGCTGCCGGACGTATCGAGCAAGAGGCCGAGCGTAATCGGCAGCACCATTTCTCTGGAGAAGAAGGCAATCTTCTCTTCGTGGCCATCCTCGGAAATCTTGAAATTGTCCTGTTTCAGGTCGGTGACGACGCGCTTGTTTTTGTCGCGCACCGTCGCGAACAGGTTGACCAGGCTGACCTCCGCCTTAATCGTCGGCGGGTTCTGGGTCTGCCCCTGTGGCACGGCTGGCGCTGCCAGGGCTAATGCCGCGCTGCAGGCCAGCGTCTGCACGGCCAGTCTGTTCCAAACTCGCATCTTCGCACTCACGGATTTCACTGTTTCCCGGTATCCTTAAATTGAGGTCTTGGTACGGCGAGGGGTTGCTACTTTTAATCTGGCCCTATGCCCCCACGCCTGGGGTAGCGTCAACTGTTACGATGCAACCAACTGGCCCGCGGGATGCGTCGAATGCTCGGCTGTACCTGCGACCACACTAACTTTGGAAAGTTTGGCCCGAACAACATGAATTGTCCACGAAAAAGCGCCTTTTTCGCTGCTGTACCCATGCTTTGCTTCTTTGCCGCACCTTTGTTTGGGCAAGATCCGGCGCCCGCAAAACCGGCTGCGCCGGCCGCTGCGCAGGAGCCCAAAGCCCCCGCGAAATCTCAGGGCCCCGCGCCTATCCGAGTGATCACGGAGACTGTTGTGGTTCCGGTCACGGTGAAAGACCGCAGCGGCAATCTGGTTCCTGACCTCCGGAAAGACGAATTTCGTATCTTTGAAGACAGCATCGAGCAAGAGATCAGGATACTTTCCGTGGAGACCGTCCCGCTCTCTCTAGTCATCCTGATTGATAACGATCTGAAACGAAAAGACGAACAGCAGGTTGAGCCGAGCCTGGTTTCGATCGTCAGCGGGCTGAGCGCTACCGACGAGGCGTTTATCTGCCGCTTCGATCAGTTTTTCCACGAGGGCAAAGGGTTCACCAGGGACCAGGACAATCTGCTTACCGAACTGAAGCGCACCGATCTCTCTTCAGAGCCCTCCGTGGCTCCGCCTGGGGGGCCCTTTAATGGACCGACGATCAATAATGCCCCGGCGCCGGGTGCGCCCCCGAATCCCGCGGGTCTCCAGGCGATCAAAGGCCAACCCACGAAGGCTCTCGATGATGCGGTCTTCGAAGCTGCTGACCTCCTGAAAGACCGCGATTCCCGCAAGCGGCGCAAGGTGATCCTGCTGATTTCCGACGGGCAGAACGGCGCGAAATTTAACACCCACAGCTATGACGAAACCCGGGCCGAGTTGCTCCGGCAGGGGATTACCGTGTACAGCGTGGCCACAGGTAGCTCCTATTTTGAGCGCAAGTTCAACCGGCTGGTCAGCTACTCCCACGATACCGGGGGCGACATCTATTACGGGGCCAAGCAAAACGCGTTCTCGGAGTTCTACACCCGCATCACGGAAGAAGCTCGCAACCAATACACTTTGACGTACTCGCCGAGGGGCGACCGCAAGGTGGATTACCACTCCATCGAAGTACGGGTCCGGCGCGACGGACTGACGATTCTTGCCCGCCAGGGCTACTACGGCGGCACGTTCACCGAATCCCCTAAATAGAAGCAAAGCAATCTCATAAATGTTTCTGTAGGAGGTCGGGGCTTCAGTTCACCCTGAGCTGCGAAGGGCCCCGACGCAGAACGGATCGAGAATGTGGGCTTTCGCGGTTTTTGCGTCCGCCGTTTTCTGGCGGAAGCCCCTGAAGAAAGCTTTCCAAGCACCCGCCATCTATTCGCCATCTATTTATGAGCAGGCTCCTAGTTTCCGTGAGAGCATTGCCTGCTTAACGCTAGTGACCTGGCGGTGCCAGTTTTTTTGCCTCACTCCGCGAAATTTTCTTGACACCTGCCGCGGGCAACCGTATACGAGTGGCAGCGGGCAGGACTGCAATTCATCCGCTTTGCTTGCCCCAGCAACAAACGATTGAACGACGGAAGGAGATTTTGCATGGCAAAGAAAGCCAAGAAGGCAGATAAGAAAGCCCCGAAGAAGGGCAAGTAACCCGGGCCCATTCAGAATTTCGTTATGCAAAGGCGCCGCGGCCAACCGCGGCGCCTTTTTTGTCCCTACCTCTCTCCCTGTTCTTGGTAGCGCCGGCTTCCAGCCGGCCCGCCCACCCAGTGGCACAAGCTTCAGCCTGCGCGCTCTCTCCTCCTCCTCTGTCATCCCGAATCCCCGCGTTTTTGGCGGGGTGAGGGACCTGCTTTTCGTTCTCTGACCACCCTTCCGCAAGGATGTTCAACAGAGCCAGACGGGTCCTAGACCGGCAGCGAAGGGTCTACGCATCGCTCTTTCGAACTCCTTTTTCATTTCGGGAAAACGCCCATTCGAATCCCAAACGTTAACCGCTTGCCCTTCAACACATGCGGAAAACCATTCGAATGTTTAGTAACTATTGAATAAACCTTCAAGTAATACTTTAAATGTCGGCGCGCCGACATTTTCGCCGGGTGCCCCACGTGCCGGTTTTGCACGTGGGCTCTTTCTTCTTCCACCGTTCCGGCGGGTACCCGGGAGTTTTTACGAGGAAGGAGTGATCAGAAAGGACCAACCCAAGACCCAGGTACCAAAAAGCGGAACCTGGGGCACCCTCCGCCTCTCTATACTTTCACGGGAATTGCTGAAGTGATATCCTCTCACCGGCTTCCATGTCAACAAATTCCGAACCGTTTAACCCGGGCCTCCCGCCAACAACTGCTGAAAATTCTCTGGCCCACCCGCCTAGACGGCTTCTGGGACTGCGGCGAGCACTATACCAGCTACATTCTGAACAACGTTTGTCTATCGACCTCGTGTGATTGAGAAATCATGAATAAAAAAACGAAAACAGTGGCTGTGTTCCTCGTTCTGGCTCTAGCTGTGGTAATGGCTCTTACCTTCCGGGTGTACGTCGTAGCGGACGGCAGCGGCGCAGAAGTCTTCTGGAGGGGAGAAGAAGCATATTTATTCGTGGGCGACTCGCACACGGGCTATCACTTCAGGGCTCTAGAATACCCCTTTGTACTCCTTGCGCAGTATTTTTATTATGTTCCTTCTCCGAAGAACGACGTCGCTTCTACGCTCGTCATCAGCGTGACGCCATCCGGCGCTGAAAACCATATGGTCAACTACGGCGAATGGCCTGCACACGCGCCATTGTTTTTGACTCCCTTCGGCGACGGCTTTTACGCAATGTGCCCGGGAGGAGTTTTGTGTAAGTGGGCGGGTGACCGCTTTCAACCGGTGACAGAAGAAGAGCGGCAAAGGTTCGGCGGCGTTGACAGGCTTGCACGGGGAGGTTTTTCAGAACTAAACGGATGGCATGCACGCGCCGCCGGCTTGCCGGGTGACCATTTTGAAGTTCAAATCGGCAAGGACCTCGTAGTCTCAGTGAGCAACCGAGCAACTAATCCGCGCGCACACCCGTGGGTGTCCATTGATTTGCTTCGTGCTGGTCAGCCAACGCAGAGTTTATACAATGTCGATGGAACTCCCCGCATGGTGAGCAAGTCCGAATACGAACAGACGTTCAAGGAGCATCGATAAAGCGAACTTGATCCGACGCACTCGTCAGGGGCGGGTGGCGGCACCCATGAAACGCTGAGGCGAATTTGGGTGCCGCACCCTTGTGGTTTTCAAGGGTGCGGGTTTTGACTTTTGTTTTTCCCCGCATTTGGGTTCTGTATCTGCGCCGCCCGACGACCACGACCGGGTTCGGTCGGGACTAGATGCCGCCGAGGGATTCTTCGTGGGCGGGACAGATAGGCTTGTAGGCGCAGCTGCGGCAAAAGAAGCCTGGTTTTGCGGGGAAGTTTCCGGCGCGGATATCGGCGGCGGTTTCCTGGACGGTGGCTTCGGCTTCGGCGATCTGCTTGGCATCGCGGGCGGTTTCCTGGCGCTGGTTGTTCTGCAGGTAGTGAAAGACGAGGCGAACCGGATTCCATTCGAAGATTTCTTTGGCCGCGAGCGCGTAGATGCTGAGTTGCAGGTCTTTGCGGGCGTCAGCATCCTTCTTGGGCTTGCCCGTTTTGTAGTCCACGATTTCCACGTCTTTGCGGCCGAGCGAATTCACCTGATCCATTCGCCCGGTGAGGATCACGTTGTTTTCGAGCGGGAGTTCAAAGCCTTTTTCCTGTTCAAGGATGTCCGGCAGGTTCTGCAGCATCGCCGCGTGGAAGACTTTCAACTGTTCCAGGCCGTCTTTTTTGTATTCGGCTTCCTGGTATTCGTCTTCATAGCCCGCGTTGGTCCATTCGGTTTCATAGATGCGTTGCACTTCGTCGAACGGCAGCTTCACGTCCTTTTTTAGCTGTTCGAGGAAACGCTTAATTGTGGTATGGATCACGCTTCCAAAACTCAACATTGCGCGCGGGCCTTCTTTTAACGACCACAGATGGCTAAACATGTATCGCTGCGGGCACTTCTTGTAGTTTTCAACCGCGGAGGAGCTGAGCTTGAGTGGTTCGGGTGATTCGGGATGAAACTCCTCTGCCCACTTGGCAATGCGGGAAAAGATTTTTGATGGCGCTTCGCCCGCGGGAAAAAGTTCGCCGCTTGTTGTTTCCGAAGGCTTCTCATTTTCGGGCTTTGGGGGTTTCGGTTTCGGCGCGATCTGCCGGACGTCGCGGCGTTTGATGGAGGGATCCATCACGATGTCCTCGATGAAGACCGGGACTTTGCCACGCTTCTCGTGGACTGTGGTCATCGTGAGGCGGTCTTCGGCTCGCGTCAGCGCAACATAAAAGAGGCGCCGCTCCTCCTGGATGTGAAAATCGCCCTCAGGCAGCTCTTCTTTCATCAACCGGTCGGGAAATTCGAACAGCGGCGAGCGATTCCTGGCGGGGAATGCGTTGGAGTTCACGCGCAGCAGAAAGACGTGAGGGAACTCCAGGCCTTTCGCGCCGTGCACGGTCATGAGTTGCACGGCATCGCCGGGGGCGTCGTCTTCGAGGCTCAGCGTTCCACCGGCCTGCTCGAAGTAGTCCAGATATTCCAGGAATTCCGGCAGGCTGCGCGTTTCGCTTTTCGGTTCCCAGTCCTTCATGAACTGCCCGAGCTGGTTCACGTATTTGCGGTCCTGCGTGCCCGCGCGCTGCGGCACCTCCAGCCACTCGATCAAATCGCCGAGGATTTCGCGGGCGGAGCGGCGGCGCATCGTTTTTCGCTGCTCGGTTAGAAATTCCAGCAGTGATTTGAACGCCGCCGAGGAAGGATCGAACGGAAGCTCGCTCTGCGGGGATTGAAGAGTGTCGTAAAGGGCCGTTCCGCGCTTCTTGCGGGCGCGCTCGGCGAGCCGCACCAGATCTTCCGCCGTCAAATACCAGGCCGGGGCGGAAAGCACGCGGGCACAGGCGATGTCGTCGAAAGGTTTGGCAATCAGCCGAAGGTAGGCAAGCACGTCGCGCACCAGGGGATGCTCGAGGATCGAAAGCTTGCTGATCACAAACGGTATTTTGCGCTGCGAGAGTTGCTCCACCAGATGATCGCGATGCGCGTGCTGCCGGTAAAGCACGGCGAAATCCTTCCAGCGACGCCCGGCTCCGTGAAGGCGCTCAAGTTCGTCGGCAACCCAGGCGGCTTCGTCTTCGGGGGTTTCCATTTCGACGATGCGGATTTTTTCGCCCTCGGACTTGCTCGGTTGCAAAACTTTCTTGGGGAATTCCGGGCTGACCTCGTTCATGCCGATGGCTTGCGTCGCCACGCGAAGAATGTTTGGTGTGGAGCGGTAGTTTTCCATCAGAGCGACGCGATACGGCGTGGAATCCTCGCCCTCTTTCCAGCCGGCGAAGCGCTGCAGGAAAAGTTTGAAGCTGCCAAACGACGCGCCGCGGAACCGGTAGATCGCCTGGTCGTTGTCGCCGACCACCACGATGTTGCGCCGCTCGGCGGAGAGCAGGTGCAGGAGTTCGAGCTGCGCGATGTTGGTGTCCTGAAATTCATCCACCAGGATGTGCTTGAAACGCTCCTGCAATTGGCGGCGCCGCGCTGCGTCGTTCTTGAGCAGAGTCACCGCTTCGGTGATCAGGCCGTTGAGGGCCACGGCGCGTTTTTCCCGCAAGATCTCTTCGCTAGCACGGTAAGCGCGCGCAATTTCCTGCTGCAGCGCAACCTGTTCGGCACGCTCTTTGAAAGTGTCTTCGTCGAGCGCGCTTTTTTCCTCTTCAAGTTCCTTTGCCAGAAGATCCGCGAACTGCTGGTAGTCCTCGCTCGAGACCAACTCATCCTGGCAGCGCGAAAAAAACTGGATGAAGTCGCTGAGAAACTGGCCCGGCTCAGCCAGCCGCCGGTATTTTTCGAGCTTGAGGCGCGCCAGATTCCGCCGCAGCAGGATCCAGTGATCCACGGATTCGAGCGCTACGCGATTTGCGTCCACTTCTTTCAGCAAGGTTTCGCAGAAGGAGTGGAACGTCGCTAGCACCACGTCTTTCCCGCGATCCCCGACGGCCTTCACCACGCGGGCCTTCATTTCGCCAGCGGCTTTTTTCGTGAACGTCAGGCCCAGGATATTTTCGCCGAGCAGGGAATCGTCGGATTCGAGCAGGTGCCGGATGCGCTCCGTGATGACGCGCGTTTTGCCGGTCCCCGCGCCAGCGATTACCAGCAGCGGCCCATCGCCATGAGTGATGGCGCGCCGCTGCGCGTCGTTGAGTTGCAGGCCACCGCTTTCCGGCAGCCCCATTTCAAAAAGAGTCTTGGCCATCGCTTCAGCAGGTTAACGCCTTTTGCAGCGAAGGGGAAGCGAAGGGCGATTTGCTACCAAGCGTTGGACTATTAACGTTGCGAAGCCTGGCCGGAGGCGACTCTGGTGTTGAAGTCACCGGACTTTTTGCGGGGGATGGTGACGGCGGTCCACTGGCCGGACTGGGCGGCGAAATGTTTTGCGAGGAAGGTGATTTGGCCGACGTGGTAAGAGTAGTGGGCGATCTGGCGATTGATGGCCTGCATGACCGAGTGCGGCTCGGTGCGGATGGTCACGGTGCGGGTTACGTCCGCTTCGCTCAACGGCTCCAGTGCGTCGAAGAGATATTTCCAGCCGCTCTCCCAGAGTTCCATCAATTCGGCGCGCGTCTTCGGCGGCTCTTCGAATTCGGTGTCGCGGTTGCGGTCGGGCTTTTCGCCATCGGTGGTTAGAAAATCTTTCCAGCGCGAACGCATGTTGCCGGCCATGTGCTTCACGATGATGGCGATGCAATTGGATTCCGTGTCCAGTTCGGTGAACAAGCCTTCGTCAGGACATTGCGCGAGAGCGCGTTCGACCAGCTTCTTGTAATAGCGAAACAGCTCGGTTGAGTCTTTTACATAAGAGGTAGTCAATTGGTGAGGCATGGGGACATTCTGTCTCTTGCGCAGCACGTGTCAAGCCCGTGGTGAAACAAGCGAGACACTTTGGCCGTATACACGTCTGAGGTAGGAAAGCGAGAAGCAAGGGACTTCGGAGAAAGGTCTTGACTTTCGCTTTTTGTTTGCCTATGATTTGGGCGCCTCAATACTGCTTTCCGCAAAGGAGACCACAGCTATGACCATTGGACAATCCATGCTTGGCGAATTCGACCAGGAAATGGCCGGGACACGCAAAACCTTGGAGCGCTTGCCCGAGCAGAAATGGAATTGGAAGCCTCACGACAAATCCGGCACTGTCGGGTGGCTTGCGGGCCACATTGCTACGATGCCCGGGTGGATCACGATGACGCTGCAGACAGAGCAGCTGGATTACGCGCCGGTCGGCGGGCCCGCCTATGAGCCGCCGAAAATGGAAAACAGGCAGCAGATACTCGCCGAATTCGACAAGGGCGTGACGGAGGCTCGCAAGGCGATTGCCGGCGCGAGCGACGTGGACATGATGAAGGATTGGACGCTGCTGGCCGGCGGGCAGACCATTTTTACGATGCCTCGGGCGGCTTGCCTTCGGAGCATGATCTTCAACCACATCATTCACCACCGCGCGCAGTTGACCGTGTATTACCGGCTCCTCGGCGTTCCAGTTCCAGGCCTCTATGGGCCGAGCGCGGACGAAACGCAGCCTGCGGCTGACGCGGCGGCAAATTAATTCAGTTTTTTGTTGGCCGGGGCGAAGCATCTTCGCTCCCGCCTACCTCTCTCGGCTGACTTTGGCTCATCGCTGTATAATTGAGCTTCTGTCATTCGGGAGGTGGTTCCATGGAAATTCCAGTCATTCTCTCCGCTGTCCGCACGCCAATCGGCAAATTCCAGGGTGGGCTTTCGGGCTTCACGGCTCCGGAACTCGGCGGAAAAATCGTGGCCGAAGCCGTGCGGCGCGCCGGCCTCGATGGCAAGCAAGTGGACGAGGCAATTCTCGGCAACGTGGTGCAGGCCGGCCTCGGCCAGAATCCTGCCCGCCAGGCCGCGCTGAAGGGGGGCTGCGATCCCCGCGTCGCGGCGATGACCATCAACAAAGTTTGCGGCTCTGGGTTGAAGGCCGTGGCGCTTGCTGCGCAGGCCGTGCAGCTTGGCGAAAGCGAGATTGTGGTCGCCGGTGGCATGGAGTCCATGTCCAACTGCCCGTATCTTTTGCCACAGGCACGCACCGGATATCGCCTGGGGGATGGGAAGCTAGTCGACTCCATGATTTGGGATGGCTTGTGGGACGCCTATGAGAATTTTCACATGGGCAACACCGGCGAACTGGTCGCGGAAAAATATAAGATTAGCCGCGAAGAGCAGGACAAATTTGCTTTCGAGAGTCATCAGAAAGCAGTTCGCGCGCGCAAGTCGTGCTTCTTTGAAGCGCAAATCCTGCCGATTGAAGTGCCCCAGAAAAAAGGCGAGCCCATTGTGATCAAGTACGACGAGTCGCCGCGGGAAGACTCGACGCTTGAAGCTCTGGCGAAGCTCAAGCCAGCGTTCAAGAAAGACGGCACCGTTACCGCCGGCAATGCGCCCGGGACAAATGATGGAGCCGCCGCGCTCGTCGTCACCAGCGAGCGCAATGCCTCGCGGCTTGGCAAGCAGCCCATCGCGCGCATCGTTGCGCAGGCTGTCAGTGGCGTGGAGCCCAAATGGGTGATGATGGCACCGGTGGATGCGGTGGAAAAGTTGCTTGCCAAAACGGGCTGGGACCGCGAGAAAGATGTGGACCTCGTGGAACTAAACGAAGCCTTCGCCGTTGCGGCAATTGCGGTCACGCGACAGCTCAAGCTCAATCCGGAGAAAATGAACGTAAACGGCGGGGCGGTGGCTCTCGGCCATCCCATCGGCGCATCAGGCGCGCGCATTCTTGTCACGCTGCTCTATGAATTGCAGCGCCGCAATCTGAAGCGCGGCATCGCCGCTCTTTGTCTTGGTGGAGGCAACGCCGTAGCCCTCGCTGTCGAGCGGTTTTAGCCTGCATTTCTGCAATTAATAGTTGGAAGAGGACAACCCAAGCCCCACACGCAACGGCGGCGTGTGGGGCACCCGGGGTGCTTTTCAGCCTCCATATTATTTGCGTGAGAATTCGAAAAGCGGTTTGGTTTCCATGGCCTGGCCGGTTTCCAGCAAGGTCTTGAGGTTGGAAAGAACCACGGGCCAGCCGCGAGTGATGCCACGCTCCATCTCCGAGCCTGGTTCCAGTTCGTCGTGAATTACCTTCAAGCGGGTGGCCTTACCGGAGGACTCGATCTCAAACGTGACCCGCGTGTGCTTCTCCTGGTTTTGCGCGTCGGCAGGGGATGCCCAGGTGATGACCAGGCGCCGCGGAGGGGTGGATTCCACAACCTTTCCCACGAGGTGGGTTTCTCCGGTCGACGAGTCTTCATGTTTCCAAGCCGAGCCGACTTTCCAGTCGGAGACGTTCAGGTGGCCCCAATACTTGCGGGTCATTTCCGGATCCATCAGGGCGTTCCAGACTTTTTCCGCGCTCGATGAAATGTAGGTCACGTAAACGAACTGAGATTTATTTTTCATGATCTTTCTCCAGCTCCTCCTTTAAGTCGTACAGGGCCCGCAACCGCGACCGCTCAAACTTTCCGATCCAGCGTTCGTAGATTTCGTGAATGGGCACGGGATTCAAGTAGTGGAGCTTTTCGCGGCCGCGCCACACGGTGACCACCAGGTTGGCGGCCTCCAGCAGCTTCAGGTGCTTAGTGGCGGCCTGGCGGCTCATGTCGAGATGTTCGCAAAGGTCGCCGAGCACCTGGCCGTTGTCCACCCGCAGGAGGTCCAGCAACTTGCGGCGGTTGGGATCGGCGAGCGCTTTGAAAACCCGGTCCATCCTCACGGGGAGGGATAATAGGCAACCAAATGGTTGCATGTCAAGTAATGATTTTCCGGGAGAGGAAAGGCCTGACCTACGTGTGCAGAGAAGTAAGAAAAAGCAGGTTCCTCACCCCGTTCAAAAGGCGAACGGGGTTCGGAATGACAAATTTTGGAGTTTCTTGGAACGCAACGAAGGTGGTTCACGCTTGCGGCGCGGGCTTGGCGTGTGCAAGTTCGGTGGCGCAGTAAGGGCAGAACTTGTCGGTGTCCGAGACTTCGCGCTGGCACTGCGGGCAGGCGGGATGGAGATTGCATTTGCAGTTGGGGCAGAAATTGAACCGGGCACTGACGCTGGCGGCGCATTGCGGGCAGGTGTAGGGAAGCGGCTCTCGGATGAGCAGATAGATAATGAAGCCAATGAAGAAGTAACCGCCGGACAGTAGAAGAACCAGCAGCGTCCACAGGCCAGGATTCATGCCACGGCGCTTGGCGTCGCGATAGACATAGCCGAGCGAGAAAAACAGAATGGACAGGGCGACTGCGCCAAGGGTGATGACACCGCCGAGCTCAAAATAGGAAAGCTCTGGGTCGTGGCGGAGAGATTCATCGCCGGGGAATATGGGTCCGTTGGTCTCGAAGCCATGATGATTAACGGAGAAGCCGATGATGAGGGCGAGGATGTAGAGCAATAGGCACAGCACGACGAGCCACTTCGGGATGATGCGAAGCTCATCGCGGAAGCTGCTGTGTTCGCGCTTGCGGCGGAAGCGGATGAGGCGAAGACGTTCTGTGAATGCGTCGGACATTTGATTTTCCTTTTCTGTGCGGCAACTAAAATCGCTTTTCTACAGCCTAGTAAATTCTGGCCGGGGAAGGCGGCCTAAAGCCGCCCCTACGTTTATTCTGAGCTTGGCTCAATTCTTGTTACTCCATTCCGCGATCAGCGCTTTCTGGTGGAGGATGATCGCTGCAGCGAGCAGCGGCGGCACCGTCCACCAAAGAACGAATCCAAATTCCAGGGCGAGCTTCGGCACGCCGAAGTTGGCGCCGAGCCACGCGAACCCGCGCCAGACGAGCGGAGCGCTGAAGACGCCGAGCAGCCAGCTTGCCGCGGTGACGGTCCAAAGCCAGAAGCTGCCATTTGTGGCCGGAGAAGTTTGCTGGGCCCGGAGACGGACGCGGAGTTGCGTGCGTGCCGCGAGATCGCGCGGTAGGCTGACCGGCACGGCCCGCAGCGCACGCAAAACATTCTGCGTTGCCGCTGCTTGTTGCGCGCAGTCGGAGCAGGCGGCGAGATGTTCACGGAGCCAGGCTTCGTCGGCGGGACGCAATCCTTCGACGACGGATTCGTCAAGAAGTTGGCGGGCGCGTTCGTGGAGGTTTTCGTTCATGCGGCACCTTCAGTCATCGCGGTTTTCAGCGCGGCCAAGCCGCGGTAGAGGCGTGACTTTACGGTGGAAATCGGCGTCGCCATGACTGCGGCGATTTCCTCGAGGCCCAGTTCTTCGCTGAAGCGCAGCAGCAGTACTTCACGATAGTAGGCGGGGATTTTCAAGAGTGAAAGCTGCACGGTCTGCTCGTTTTCGCGACTCACCAGCATTTGCAGCACGGAGCTTGCGCGCTCGTCCGGTGGATCATAGGGCGTGCCGCCGTCCGGGTCGCCCAAATCCTCCAGGCTGGAGATTTTTTTGCGGCGAGAGGCGTCAATCACCAGGTTGCGCGCGATGGCGAATAGCCACGAGTCAAATTTGGATTTGCCGTTGTACTGGCTGCCGCGTTCCAGCACGCGAATCCAGGTTTCCTGAAAGAGATCTTCAGCCAAAGAGGGATTGCCGGTGAGAAAGAGAAGATAACGAAAGAGGCGCTGCTGGTATTGCTCGATCAGGCGGTCGAGCAGGTCCGGGTCGCGCTGACGCAATCCGATGGCTAGGGCTTGGGTGTCGTCGGTCATGAAGGCCGCGAACAGCAGCGGTGTTTGTGCAGCAGTCAGGGTAAAAGCCGGTGCGCTCATACTACCTTGTATACGAGCCGTGCGTACAAAAAGACGCAGTTTCGCCGAGCCTCGTCCGCCGGGTTCTAAAACTATTCTTTACATATAGATAGAGGCAGGAAATGGTCGTATACTTTTCTAGCTCCCGGCCGTCTTATGTTCCTAAGGACCCGTAAGCACTCTCCGCGCAATTTCCGAGAAAGGGAACCTCGCATGACCACTCGTCAGCCAGCGCTGCGGCTGCGCTCCATTCTTCCCGTTTTTTCCACTTTGCTATTCTCGACAATTTCGATCGCCCAGGGACTCGATTATCCCCAGACGCGCAAGGACAACCAGGTGGACAACTATCACGGAGTAAAGGTCGCCGATCCCTATCGCTGGCTGGAGGACGACAATTCCGCGGAAACCGCCAAGTGGGTCGAAGCCGAGAACAAAGTCACCTTTGGGTATCTCGACAAGATCCCGTACCGCGCACAGGTGAAGGCGCGCTTGGAACAGCTGTTTAATTTTCCCAAATACACGCCACCTTTCCGCAAGGGCGATTACCTGTTTTTCACCAAGAACGATGGGCTGCAGAATCAGAACGTCGTTTATTCGCAGAAGGGGCTGGAGGGCGCACCGGACGTGCTTCTCGATCCCAATAAGTTTTCAGCAGACGGAACGTCGCGTCTCGGCCTTTTCAACGTTTCCGAAGATGGCCGCTATGCCGCGTATGGAATTTCCACCGGCGGCTCGGACTGGCAGGAAGGGCATGTGATCGAGATCGCCACGCGGAAAGTTCTGGGGGACGATCTGAAATGGATCAAGTTCACGGGCTTTGGCTGGGCGGGCAACGGATTTTTCTACAGCCGGTTCGATGCGCCGGAGCCGGGACACGAACTCTCCTCGAAGAACGAGTTCCAGAAGGTCTACTACCACGTTCTCGGCACGCCGCAATCCGCCGACGAACTGATTTATGAAGACAAACAGAATCCCCAGCGCCTTCAATCGGTGGCCACGACGAACGACCAGCGGTTCGCCATTCTCTCGGTATCCGACCGGGGCAAAGGGAAACGCGGCAACGCCCTCTATTTCCGCGACCTCTCCACGAAAGAGAAGGCGTTTACGCCGATCGTCACGGAAATCACCGACGACTACTTTGTGGTTGTGGACAATCTGGGCGACAAATTCCTGGTTGCCACGGATCAGAACGCACCCAAGGGGAAGTTGATGCTTTACGACCCTGCCAACTTCAAAGCTCCGTGGAAGGAAATTATTCCGGAGAAGGCGGATTCCCTGGACAACGTGGAATCGCTGGGTGGGAAACTTTTCGCAACGTATCTGAAGGATGTGGCCAGCCACGTTTACGTTTACAGCTACTCGGGAGAACTCGAGAATGAGATCCAACTTCCCGGCGCGGGAGCGGCCACCGGCTTTCGGGGCAACCGCGGCGACAAGGATGCGTTCTTTCTCTATACCTCGTTCAACTATCCTCCGAGCGTGTTCCGTTATGACCTGGCGTCGAGGAAAACGAGCGTCTACCGGTCGCCGGAAGTGCACGGATTTGTTCCCGAGAATTACGAGACGAAGCAAGTTTTCTACAAGAGCAAGGACGGCACGCGGATTCCGATGTTCCTGGTCTATAAAAAGGGGCTGAAGCTGGATGGCGCGAATCCAACACTGCTTTATGGCTACGGGGGATTCAACATCACCCTGGCGCCGGCGTTCAATCCGCTGCGGCTTGCGCTGATCGAGCAGGGCTTCGTTTACGCTTCCGCGAACCTGCGTGGCGGCGGCGAGTACGGCGAAACGTGGCACGATGCCGGCACGAAACTGAAAAAGCAGAATGTTTTCGACGATTTCATTTCTGCCGCGGAGTGGCTGATCGCCAACAAATATACGTCGCCGGAGAAGCTTGCTATCAACGGCGGGTCGAACGGCGGCTTGCTGGTGGGCGCGGTGATGAATCAGCGGCCAGAGTTGTTCCATGTTGCTGCGCCGCAAGTCGGCGTGATGGACATGCTGCGGTTCCAGAAATTCACCATTGGATGGAATTGGGCGGCCGACTATGGCTCCAGCGACGATCCGGAGCAGTTCAAGGCCATTTACAAGTACTCGCCGCTGCACAACATCAAGCCCGGGGTGAAATACCCGGCGACGTTCATTACCACTTCCGACCATGACGACCGCGTGGTTCCGGCGCACTCCTTTAAGTACGCTGCCACGCTACAGGCAGAAGCCAGTCCTGCGAACCCCGTGCTAATTCGGATTGAAACCAAATCCGGCCACGCTGCCAGCAGCACCACGAAGTCCATCGAATTGACCGCCGACGTTTACTCGTTTATTTTTTACAATCTGGGCGTCACCCCGAAATATTGAGGTGTTGACCCTCTTGCACGCATTTCTTTCGCGCGTGCGGTAGACTGCGGGACGCGATGATTTGCCCGCAATGCAATGCCGAGTATCGTCCCGGGTTCACGCGTTGCGCCGATTGCGACGTGGACCTGGTGAATGAGCCACCGCACTACGCGATGGCCAGCCAGCCACCCGCCGATCCGGGCGACCCCAACGAGGACCCGTTTTGCTCTTTCTGGAAGGGCGAAGACGCCCGGGTTCATGCGGAGCTTTGCGAGGTTCTCGAGGAAGCCGGCATCCCGCACAAGACGGTGTTTCGCCGTGATCATCTTTTCAATCTGAACAATTTTCCCGGGTATCAGATAGGTGTTCCGTTTTCTATGTTTGAGACGGCCGAAAAAGCTGTGAAGGACGCCTATGGTACGGAAGATCGGGAAGGCGTCAATTCGCAGGAGCTTACAGGGTTGGTGACGCGGGCCGCCGGCAACATTCCAATACTCCCCGAAAGCGTGGCTCTGCCGGACGAAGACATTCCCGGGCCGCCTACTGTAGGCGAAGAGGTGGAGTGGTACCCGGAAGACGCGACAGTAAATGTTTGGTCCACGGACGCGGGCGAGCCCAGCGATTTCCTGGTTGCGGCGTTGCACGAAAACGGGATCAACTGCCGCGTGGACCAGCAGGGAACTCGTGCGAAGCTTTACGTTCTGCCGCAGGATTCGACCCGCGCCCGCGAAATCGTCCGCGAAGTAGTCGAGGGCCAGCCGCCGGAGTGAGCGGGCCAAGGCGAAGGAACGGTCTACTCTTTTCCAGTGCGACGATATAGATTAGGTCCTCCGTTTCCTCTGCCGCGGAGGAGCTCATGAAGCAAGCTGGGGTTGGTTTCCGGGTGCATTCCGGTTGGAGTGCGCTCGTGGCGGTTTCGCTTGAAAATGGCGCACCTACTGTCCTGAGCCGTGAGCGCGTTCATCTGGTGGAAACATTCAGTTACAAATTCCGGCAGCCGTATCACACCGCTGAAAAAATGCCGCTTGAGAGGGCTCGCGCGTTCGTGAAAGGAGCGCTCTCAGAGGCGAAGCGGCTGGCCACTAAGGCCCTTCTTTCCACCCAAGCAGAATTGGAGAGGCGGGGATACCAGGTGGAACGTTGCGCCCTCTTGCTTGCCTCGGGTAAAACACTGCCCAGCTTGGACAGGATTCTGCTGTCCCATGCTCTGATCCACACCGCGGATGGAGAACTTTTCCGCGAGGCGCTTCGTTGCTCGTCGGATGGTTGTGGCCTGGTGATGACGTGCATCAAGGAGCGGGAACTGCTGGACCGCGGCGCGTTGGCATTCCGAGCTAGCCGAGAGAAACTCTTGCGGCGAATGACTGAACTTGGCCGCTCCTTGGGCTCTCCCTGGACGCAAGATGAAAAGTACGCGGCGCTGGCTGCCTGGCTTGTTTTGGCGGATTCGGCGTAAAGCCTCCTCGAAACGGAAGAAAAACGGGTCGGTACTCGACTCTTCCACGGACGAAGGATCTCCCACAGGTGCCCCACCAGCTTGACCCGCAACTCCAACTGGTGTTTCCTTTACTTTCGGCTACATGTTGCCTGGAGGATTCGTGACGCTCGATTCGATCAAGACGGTGGCGGTGCTGGGCGCGGGAACGATGGGGAACGGCATCGCGCACGTTTTTGCGCGGGCAGGGTACGACGTGATTTTGCGCGACGTGCAGGAGAGCTTTCTGCAGCGGGGCATGGAGACCATCGGCAAGAACCTGGACCGCGAGGTGAAGAAGGGGAAGTTGACGGAGGCGGAAAAGCCGCAGGTGCTGGCGCGGCTGAAGCCGGTGACGGACTTTGCGGCGGTTGCGGCGGCGGATTTTGTTGTCGAGGCTGTGCCGGAGAAACTGGAAATCAAGCGGGCTGTGCTGACTGAGGCCGACAAGCTGTTGCGGCCGGAAGTGATTCTCACGAGCAACACTTCTTCGATAGCGATCACCACGCTGGCGGCGATGACGAAGCGGCCCGAACGATTTGTCGGCATGCACTTCATGAATCCGGTGCCGGTGATGGTGCTGGTGGAGGTGATTCGGGCGCTGCAGACGAGCGACGCGGCGTTTGGCATCACAATGGAGCTTGCGAAGAAACTGGGGAAGACGCCGGTGGCGGTGAACGATGCGCCGGGGTTTGTTTCGAATCGCGTGCTGATGCCGCTGATTAATGAGGCTGCTTACGCGGTGATGGAAGGCGTAGCTACTCCGGAAGCGGTGGATGCGGTGATGAAGCTGGGTATGAATCACCCGATGGGCCCTCTGGAGCTTGCCGATTTTATTGGGCTCGACGTCTGCGTGGACATCATGAACGTTCTGCTCGACGGCCTCGGCGACCCCAAATACCGCGCCTGCCCGCTGCTCAAGAAATACGTCGCCGCGGGCTGGCTGGGCCGCAAGTCCGGCCGCGGCTTTTTCGCATATGCATGATCCGATACGCAAGTGAGCAATGTGTACGGGGCGGGGCACTTCTTATTGGGAGTGCTGACCGACTCGACTAAGCGATTAAGAAGTAGAGTCCGTGTTCCGCTCCTCGTGAGATAATGCGAATTGGATTAGATACCTTTGGAAGAGTTTTGGACGAATGCCCTCGATGCGGTGATGGCTGGAGGAGACCCTTTGAAATCCTATGTATTTAAAGTGGCCGTCGAGCCTGACAAGTTTGAGGATGGCAGAGACGCTTGGCAAGCCTATTGCCCGGCGCTGAAGGGTTGCCGCACCTGGGGACATACACGCGAAGAGGCGCTGGCGAATATTCGCGAAGCAATTGATTTGTATGTTCAGGATCTCCTTGAAGCCGGCGAACGCATTCCTGTGGATCAGGGCACGATTGAGTTACCAGAACCAGCGGTAGTCGTAAATGTATGACGCGCACGCCGCGTGGCGTTTCGGTGCGCCGATTCATCCGGGCGTTGGAACAAGATGGGTTTGAACTTCGACGTGTCCGCGGAAGTCACCGAATCTACGGGCACACTGACGGCCGGCGCGTCGTGGTGGCCTACCCACGGGCTGAACGACACTTTTCCCATTGGAACGTTGCGAGGGATGATTGCGGACGTTGGCTGGACGGACGAGGACTTGCGGCGACTGGAATTAGCTGAATAGAGCGGCCGAAGTAGCGACTGGAAGACGTCAGAATTTCTTACTCTCAGCGGCCACCTCCCCGAGGTTCCAAGCAGGCGAACATAGGGCGAAAATAGTGTTTGCTTTTGTTTCGCCCTTGGGGTAGTGTGTGGCCATCAGGTTTTCAACAGGTGGCCCATGGCCCGGACCCGTTTGGTTGTTCTAAGTTGCGTTGAACATGAGAGACTCACTTTTGAGCTTCTTGAGGTGCGCACCCGCGGCCAGTACCTGACCCGGCTGCGCGGCATCAGCCGCGAAGAGCAGGCCGAGTGGGACCGCCGGGAGCGCGCCGCGCTGGCGCAACTGGTGGATCACGAACTGGAGCATGGCTGCGGCCGTTGAAAGCCTTTGCAGTGCGGAAGGAAAGCTAGAGGTAGCATTGCCAGATACGAAATGGTAATATTCAGCTATCGTAACGTATCGGGAGAAGCCAGGGCGCCGTTCCCGCACCTGCTTGGCGATGTCCTCGACCGGCCCATTCGCGAAATTCCTAATTTCCTCGACCGAGGTGTGAAATGACAGACGAAAAAGCAAAGTTGCTGGAAGCGGCGATATCGCAGATCGAGAAGTCGTACGGCAAGGGCTCGATCATGCGGCTGGGCAGCAAGGATGTGCTGGTCCCGGTGAACGTGATTCCTTCGGGATGCTTGTCAATTGACGCGGCGCTGGGCGTGGGCGGTTTTCCGCGCGGGCGCGTGATTGAGATTTACGGGCCGGAATCGGGCGGTAAGACGACCATGACACTGCACGTGATTGCCGAGGCGCAGAAGTTGGGCGGGCAGGCGGCGTTCATCGACGCGGAGCATGCACTGGACCCGTCGTACGCGCGGAAGCTGGGCGTGGACGTGGACAACCTGCTGGTGTCGCAGCCGGACCACGGGGAGCAGGCGCTGGAAATCGCGGAGACGCTGATCCGCTCCGGCGGCGTGGACATTGTGGTTGTGGACTCGGTTGCGGCGTTGGTGCCGAAGGCGGAACTGGAAGGCGAAATGGGCGACCCGCAGATGGGCTTGCAGGCGCGCTTGATGTCGCAGGCGTTGCGCAAGCTGACCGCGATTGTCTCGAAGTCCAAGACCTGCCTGATCTTCATCAACCAGATTCGCGAAAAGATCGGCGTGATGTTCGGCAACCCGGAAACGACCACCGGCGGCCGCGCGCTGAAGTTCTACGCTTCGATGCGCGTGGATATCCGGCGCATCCAGGCCATTAAGGATGGCGATCGTGTGGTGGGCTCGCGCACACGCGCGAAAGTCGTGAAGAACAAAGTTGCCGCGCCGTTCCGCGAAGCGGAGTTCGATATTCTTTACGGCGAAGGCATTTCGCGCGAAGGCGACCTGATCGATCTCGGCGTGGACAAGGGCATCCTGGAAAAGTCCGGCACATGGCTCAGCTACGGCGGTGAACGCATGGGGCAGGGCCGCGAGAACGCGCGCGTCTTCCTGAAAGAGAACAAGGACATTCGCGACAAACTGGAAAACGCACTGCGCAAGAAAATGGAAATCCCGGTTTCCGGGCAGAACGGCGCAGCCACCGGCGCTAATGGCGCGAATGGCCACGCCAACGTCGCGACCGAAAAGCCGCCGCTGAAGGCTGCCGCGGCGGTCGCGTCCGTGGACAACAAGGCGCGCCCTTCGCGTTAAGCCAACCTGACAAATTCCAGTCGCGGGCGGTGCACTAAAACGGTGCATCGCCCGCGCTGTTTTTGGCGTCTCAAAATGTGAATTCTAAGCAAATCCAGAGGAACTGGGCACTGCCTTCCGCTTGGCCAATGGGGCAATCCCGCCAGGATGGGCTGGCCGGCGGTGCAACGTTCATAACAAAGCACATACCTTAGTACTGGTCCTCATTATCTATTGCAAGGGAATCCCTCCACCTCGTAGACTACGTCTCAGTCTGCAAGTCAGAACAAGCTTGTAGATGAGAAGGACCCGATGAGACTTTGTTACTTGCTTGTAATCAAGCATCTAATACTGTAGCTCCCGGGATGCATCGAATGAGCGGAAGTTTGACCCGGCAATGGAATTGGAGTAGATTTCCACTCATTCCATACTAGGACTACTGAGAAGCGCTCCAAGTCAGGACCGAATGATCAAGGAACTGGGAAAAACCATTCTCGTGGGCATGCTGGTGGGGTCACTCGCCATGCCGGTGCCTGCTGCGGAAGCCGCAGCGATTACCGCTGCGAAATCCTCGGTGAAGTCCGCTTCGCGCAAGCGGCTGGCGCCCTCGCGGTATCGGGGTTACGCGCCGACTTACGCTGATTCGATCAGCGCGGATGATCCGGCATACGACGACCCGATTGTGCGCCAGGCGGTCGTAGACGCGCTGGGCCGCTACAACGGTTCCGTTGTTGCCGTGGACCCGAACACGGGACGAATTCTGACGGTAGTGAATCAGAAGATTGCCTTCAGCGACGGCTACATTCCCTGCTCCACAATCAAGCCGACGATCGCGGTGGCAGCGCTGGAAGAAAACGTCATCACGCGCGATACCATGCTCAAGGTGGGCCGCCGCAAATACATGAATTTGACCGAGGCTTTGGCGCACTCGAACAATACTTTCTTTGAAGAACTCGGCCGCCGCATGGGTTTCGACACGGTTTCCCGCTACGGGCGGTTGCTCGGGCTCGGCGAACTTGCCGGCTACAATTTGCCTGACGAGCATCCGGGGTCTTTCCCCACGCAGGCGCCGGCGTTTGGCGGTGTGGGGCGCATGTCGAGTTTCGGTGAAGGCATTCAAGTGACGCCGCTGCAAATGGCGGCGCTGGCCGCGGCATTCGCGAATGGCGGCACGCTTTATTATTTGCAGTATCCGCACACGCAAGAAGAAGTGGATACGTTCCAGCCGCGCGTGAAGCGCGATTTGAATATCGCCAATGTTTTGCCAGAAGTTCGCGAAGGCATGCTGGCCGCGGTGCTTTATGGCACGGGCCGGTTGAGCGCGGATCCCGGCGGCGAAGAGACTCCGCTCGGGAAGACCGGAACCTGCGACGACCGCACCAATCCTTCGCGGATTGGCTGGTTCCTCAGCTATGCCGACGAAGCGCATCCACGAATTGCTCTCGCAGTTCTGCTCCGCGGGAATACGCGGCGCGTGAAGGGTCCGACGGCCGCGCAAGTCGCCGGGCACATCTACCGGACGCTTCGCCAACAGAATTATTTTGGCCAGACGGCTAGCGCCGGCGCCGTAAAAGCCATTTCCACGGGCAACTAGTTCAAACCACAACCCAATTCATTTGGCCTTGGGCAGCCTTTTTCCACGTTCACTGAGTGCATTTTTGTGTGCCCCAATTTGTTAGTGGGTCTTGGTGTGTTGCGGCTGCGGCTTTACGTGGATGCTGATCACGGGCTCGCGCAGAGAGCGCAGGGCGTCGAAACAGGAGTCGCAGAGTTCGAGGCAGAGCTGGTCTTCGCTTTTCGCGTAGAACGTGTGATGGCACTCGTAGCAGGTGGAGTAAGCGGGGCGTTGGCGCTGTTCTCGCACGTGAATTTCCGGATGGACCTGGAGCGTGTTCATAAAATCCCCCCTACAAGTATAGGCGTATGCAGGGTGCCAGAATGGGACATTTGTTTGGGTTGCAGGGAAAGGACTTAGCGCGAGCATTTGGACCCTTCCTCGTGAATATCCCAAAAGTTTTGGAAAATGCCGCAATGGGATTTTTGGAGTACGGCGGCTCAGCCGACGCTTTTGAGATTTGTGAATTGCCTCCCGACTGAACATTTGAGTGGCATGTTGACGCCGTAAAAGCGGCAGCTTCGCTGTCGCACTCCAAAGGGGACGTTGCGGATTGGTCGCAGGTTGCTTACAAAGGTTTGACCTGGGCAGCGCTTTGAGACAAAAGGTTAGTGCCGTATTCTGGTGGGCTGCAGCATGGCATCTGGTGTACTCGTCACAGCGCGGTGAATTTCTTTATGGACCTGGGGGAATCGTGAATCGAAGTTTGGGGATCATTGTGGGCGCGTTGCTGGCGGCGGGCGCTATCGTGGATGGCCGCGCCATACAGCGGCGGCGCGCGGCAGAGAACGAATTCCAGCGCCAGGTGGAACTGGCACGGTCCGAAAACGACCGCATCCGCGCCGAAGTTGTGCTGCCGAGGGCGAAGAACATGCCTCGAGGAGAGAATTTCGCGGGAGCGCTGCAACAGTTCGGGTTAACTGCGACGGAGGTAAACGACGCTACGGCCGCGGCGCAGCACGCTTACAATCTGCGGCAGCTTCGCGCAGGCAACGCGATCACCGTGGGCCGCTCGGTAGATGGCAAGTTGCGGGAAATCGACTACAAGATTGACGCGGATCGAATGCTGCACATCGTGCCGCAGTCGCAAGGCTTTTCCGCCGAAGTGAAGGAAATTCCCACGCGCACGGAAGTGGCGGTTGTCCGCGGCCGGCTGGAAGATTCGCTTTTCAACGCCGTCGAGGACGCCGGCGAGTCCGCCGAAGTGGCGATGCGCATGGCGCAAATTTTCGGCTACGATCTGGATTTCTACACCGACCCGCGGCGGGGCGATACCTTCCGCGTGGTGCTGGAAAAGAAAGAGTACGAGCACGGGGAGACAGCAGGTTACGGCAAAATCCTTGCTGCCGAGTATGTGAACGGTTCAAGGAAATACCAGGCGCTGCTCTTCCATGATCCCGAAGGCCGTTCGGCTTATTACACCGCGGATGGAAAATCGTTGCAGAAAGCGTTTCTGCGCTCGCCGCTGAAATTTGGCGCTCCCGTGACCTCGCATTTCAGCAAGGCGAGGTTTCATCCGATTCTGAAAACGTATCGCCCGCACCTGGGCACCGATTACGGCGCGCAGACCGGCACACCGGTGCAGACCATCGGCAGCGGGCGCGTGTTGTTTGCGGGACGCAAGGGCGGCGACGGCAACATGGTGCACGTTGCGCACAGTAATGGTTACGAGACTTACTATCTCCACCTTTCCAGGATATTCGTCCGTGCCGGCGAGCGGGTTGAGATCGGGAAGACCATCGGGCTGGTCGGCATGACCGGACTGGCGACCGGGCCGCACCTGGACTTTCGTATTTCGCAAAGGGGCCAGTTCCGGAATTTCGAGACGCTGGGATTGCCTCCGTCCGACCCTGTGAACAAGAAAGACTGGGCGGAGTTCGCAGCGGTGCGCGAGAAGTGGATGCCGGTGATGGAGCACCCAGAAACAATTCAAGCGCAACTGCCGGTCCCGGGCGCGGTTACAACGCGATAGCTAGGCCGTCCGAGGAGCGCCGGCGGTCTCCACGCGGAAATTCTTCGCGGCCAGAACCGCCAAGCCGGAAACAATTCCGATCAGGCTAATTACAACGTGCACGAGCGTCAAAACCGATAAGCCAGTAGCCATCGTTTACACCCCTCCGTTTGGGTTTCGCTTCTTGATGATCTAGCGTGGCGCTAAGATACAAGTTCACCACAAATCTGTGCAAGGAAGTTTTGTCTCTATCCCTTCCGGTGTGGGATTATTTGTATCACCGCACCTCCTCGGAGCATCTATCAACCAAAGCAGGTTCTGGCCTGAGTCCAATTTCGAAAGTTACACTTGCTTGTGGAGGCTTCCATGTCCATCCGACCCGTAAAGCGGCTTATAAAATCGAAGCCGACCCGCGAGGGGGCGGGCGTGCATCTTCGCCGGGCCTTCGGCTTTGGGAATACTTCCGAGTTTGATCCCTTCCTGCTCCTGGACGATTTCCGAAACGATGTGCCGGAGGATTATCTGGCGGGTTTTCCGTGGCATCCTCACCGGGGCATTGAGACCATCACCTATGTGCTCGCGGGAACCGTGGAGCACAAAGACAGCCTCGGAAATCACGGCGCGATTGCGCCCGGCGATGTGCAATGGATGACCGCGGGCCGTGGGATCATTCACCAGGAGATGCCCAAGGGCGACGAAGTCGGGCGCATGCACGGGTTCCAGTTGTGGGCGAATTTGCCGGCATCCCAGAAGATGACGCCACCGCGCTATCAGGAAGTGAACTCACCGGAAATTCCCGAAGTCACAGACGATGACGGCACCAGCGTCCGAATTGTCTGTGGAACTTTCTGGGGCAAGAAAGGGCCGGTGGATGGAATTGCGACGGATCCCATTTATATTGATGTGACCGTGCCACCGGGTAAACGAAAAGTGTTGCCGGTCGAGACCACGCGCCATGCGTTCGCCTACGTTTTCTCGGGGGCAGGGAAGTTCTGCAACGCCTCCGAGCCACTCTCGGTTCCTACTGAGTCGGTGGGCTGGCTAGATACGAAACCTCCGTCCGAAGCGGACAACCGCTCGCTGGTGCTCTTCGATCGCGGCGATGAAGTGATGGTCCAGGCGGGCGACGACGGCCTGCGCTTCCTGCTCGTATCGGGCAAACCGCTCGAAGAGCCGGTGGCGTGGTACGGGCCGATCGTCATGAACTCGCAGGCGGAGTTGCGCAAGGCGTTTGACGAACTGGATCGCGGCACGTTTCTGAATCCGGAGCGCTAGTCTGTATCTCTCGAGTGTTCACGTGCATGACCTGCCGCTTGCCCGGGGCTACTCCCGACCAGCGGCGTGTTTCTCAACTAGCTTGCCGGCCAACTTGCCGCCTTCGAATTCCGGGATAACTACCTCGTCGGCGCCGGAAGTGCGCATGGCCTCGGCATAGCGTTCCTGGCCCGCGCGGGTAATGATCTTCAATTTCGGATTGAGTGCTTTGGCGGTGATGGTGATGTAGAGATTGTCCGCGTCGTTGTCGATCACCACGCAAAGGCCGCGGGCACGTTCAATGCCGGCTTCCTGCAAGACACTGTGACGCTTGGCATCACCCTGGATGACCAGCGCGCCTTCGTGAAGCAGTTGGCGATAAAGTCCTTCGTTGGTTTCGATCAGCACAAATGGAATGCGCGAGCGGTTGAGCTGTTCGATGACCGTGCGGCCGACCTGGCCGTAGCCGCAAATGATGAAATGATCGCGAATCCGCTCCAGGTTCATTTCGTTAAACATGGATTTCCAGGCCTCCTTGCCTTGATGGCCGATAAAAGTGAGCAGGATGCGCTCGGCAAACCAGATTTCAAATGCGAACACGCCGAAGGACACGAGAATCGAGACATATTTCGTCGAAGCGTGCACCTGGTGGTATTCGATGGCGTGCGAGTGGGCAAACCAGAATAGCGCGTCGGAGAAAGGAAGATGCTCCAGGCGCATATAAGTGAAAACAGCGCCGAGCACGAAGAGCAGGAAAAACAGGAGCGGTACGACCAGGCGGCGCACCAGGATGAGGATGGCGCGGTCGAAGAGCAGGAAGCGGGAAGGCGGCTTCGTCGCGAAGGGAGCGGAGGGGAAGAGCTGGTTCACCATGGTTCAGCGGTTAATTCTACTAATAAGTAAGGAAGATAGCATAAGAAAAAATATGAGTCGGTAAAACGGAAACTTCAATCGAATTTGTGTGGCAGGAATTTGGTCGCAAACGAGGGAGACACGCTCACCTTTGCTAATCCCAGGGCCAGCCGCGCCTGGAAAGTTAGTAGATGATGGGGAGCTTGGAGAAATCCGCTTCGGTGTCGTCCGTGACGCGGAGGATGAGCAGCGTGCGATCGTCGTGTGGCAATCGCCCGGGGCCGGTGTGCTCGTCGGTGGCCTTGACGATGCGCTGCGCCACCTTGTAGCCGGGATCGGCGGACGAGACAGTGGACAGCAGCGCCTTCAGCCGGTCGACGCCGTACTCTTCCTGTTCTTTGTTCATGGACTCGTGAATACCGTCGGAGGCGAACACGACCACGTCGCCGGTGGAAAGACTGAGCGTCACTTGTTCATATTCCGCCTCGGGCAGCAGCCCCAGCGGCATTCCCGCAACATTAATCTCGGTGACTTCGCGATTGCGGATGAGCAGCGGCAGCGTGCCGCCGGCATTGGCGATAGTGAGTTCGCGGAGCGCGGCGTCATACACGGCGAACTGCATGGCGATAAAGCGCGCATCGAGGCGAGCCGCAAGCAGGCGGCCGTTGAGCTGCTCGAGCATCTCTGCGGGGGAAACTTCGTTGTCGTGGACAAGTTCGCGCAGGATGCCAATGGCTAGCGAGCCGTAAAGCGCCGCCGCGGTGCCTTTGCCGGAAACGTCGCCGTTGGCAATGGCCAGGCGCCCCACGCCATAGGGAAGCAGGTCGTAAAAATCGCCGCCAAGCTCACGCGCCGGCACGTAGGCCGTGGCCAGGTCGAGGCCGGGAATTTCCTTCGCGCCGCTGGGAAGAAGCTGCCGCTGAATCTCGCGCGCCGTCTCCAGGTCATTCATCATCCGCGTCTGATTTTCGCGGGCGTCTTCAAAGAGCCGGGAATTCTCGAGAGCGACCGCGATGTAAGAGCCGAGAATGTTCAGCAGGCGCTCATGCTCGGCACTGAACGCTTGCGGCATCGTGCTTTCCAGGTCCAGCACTCCCACCAAGCGGTCGTGCAGCAGTAGCGGCACAACCAACTCAGAGCGCACTTCGACTTCCTCGCCGCAGGAGACGTAACGCGGGTCCAGGCGCACGTCCACTACGCGGATGGTACGGCGTTCGGCTGCAGCAGTGCCGGTGATGCCCTGATGGAGGGGCATCTGAAAACGCGAGGGAAGGGCATCTTCGTACCGCTGGGAGAAGACGCTTTCGAGCATCTGCGTCGATTCGTTCCAGAGCATAACGGTGAAGACGTGATAGTTCACCAGCTTCTTGACGCGCTCCGCGATCCGCCGCAGGAGTTCCTCGCGATCGAGAATGGACGTGAGCTCGTGGCTGATTTCGTAGAGAAGGGAGATGGTTTGGGCCTGCTCCGGCTGGGCGACGAGCAACGCAGGAGCGGCGGGGTCGGCGTCGCCGAGGAGCGAGAAGGGAATTGGGTTTGGCGAGCTCTGATCCATGAGGAAAAACCTGACTAAGAGTTTAGATGATACTTGTTCGAGTTGGTTTCATGAATCGAAAAATTAATGACCGGATGGAAAACAACAGCCAGTCCGGCCGGGCAGAGAGTATCGAAGGCCATTTTGGCGCCTCCCTTCGGCTGGACGTGCACTGATTCAACGAGAAATCCTTCTCGTCAACTCAGTGATACGCAGGGATGAGGGCCGATATTACCGCTTCGGCGAACTTACTTTACTTCCCAAACGTCGCCGCCACGCAGCAGTTTGTTGAGGTTTCCTGGGCCTTTTTGCTGGATGATTCCGGCGACCTGGTCGTTGACCACGTCCTCGTAGCGCGGCAGGTCGTCCCAGGCGCGTAAAACGCCGATGGGCGTCGGGAAGCCGGGACGGTCTTCCATGTGGGAAAGCAGGAAGGCGTACGACGGACGCGGGTGGTGCGCGTCGTGGATGATCAGGTCGGATTCGGAGAAGCCGTTGCCGAGGGGCACGACTTCAATGTCGCCATCCGGCTTGCGGCGAATTCCCTTGTCGCGAGCCTTTCCAAAGACGAGGGGCTTGCCGTGTTCGAGCTGAATGACGTGCTCGCTGCGGGCCTCTTTTTCGGTGACGCCGGTCCACGCGCCGTCGTTGAAGATGTTGCAGTTCTGCAAAATCTCCACGAAGGCGGAACCCTTGTGCGCTGCCGCGGCGCGCAAGGTGTCTTTCAAATGGGCCTGGAAGATGTCCACGGAGCGGGCCACAAAGGTGGCTTCCGCTCCGATGGCAAGTGAGATCGGATTAAAGGGGCGATCCGGCGAGCCATAAGGAGTGGACTTGGTGACTTTCTGAAATTCCGAAGTGGGCGAGTATTGGCCCTTGGTCAATCCATAAATGCGATTGTTGAACAGTAAAATTTTGATGCCGACGTTGCGCCGGAGCATGTGAATCGTGTGGTTGCCGCCGATGGCGAGCGCGTCTCCATCACCCGTGACCATCCAGACTTCGAGCTCCGGGTGGGCAATCTTTAGGCCCGTAGCCACAGCGGGCGCGCGGCCGTGGATAGTGTGAAACCCGAACGTGTTCATGTAATACGGGAAGCGGCTGGAGCAGCCGATGCCGGAGATCACCACGAAATTCTCGCGGGCCACGCCAAGTTCCGGGAACACGGACTGCACAGCGGCAAGGATGGCGTAGTCGCCGCAGCCGGGGCACCAGCGCACTTCCTGGTCGGTCTGGAAATCTTTTCTTGTGAGCGGCGGTAGAGCGGTCGTGGTCATTACAATCTCCTAAACTCCCAGCATCTCCCCGATCTTCTGTTCGAGTTCGCTTTGCTTGAAGGGGCGTCCCTGAATTTTGTTGAGGCCGACGGCGTCCACCAGGAACTTCGCGCGGAGAATCCACAGCAGTTGGCCCATGTTGAGTTCTGGAACGAGCACTTTCTTGTAGCGCTTCAGAACATCGCCGACGTTGCCGGGCAGCGGGTTCAAGTGGCGGAGGTGCAAGTGGCCGATCTTATGTCCTTTTTCGCGTTGCTCATTCACGGCCTGGGTTACCGAGCCGAATGTGGAACCCCACGAAACAAGCAACAGGTCGCCCTCGGGATCACCAGTGGGCACCACGTTGGGAATGTCCTGGCGGATGGCTTCCACTTTCGCGGCTCGGATGCGCACCATTTTTTCGTGGTTCAGCGGTTCGTAGTTTACGTTGCCGGTGACGTCCTGCTTTTCGATGCCGCCGATGCGGTGCTCGAGGCCGGGCGTGCCGGGGATGGCCCACGGGCGCGCGAGCGTCTGCGGATCGCGCTTATACGGGTAGAAGCCCTCGGGGTTGGTCTCAAACTTCACGGGAATTGGGGGAATTTCCTCGGCTGTGGGGATGCGCCAGGGTTCCGCGCCGTTGGCGAGATACCCATCGGAGAGAACGATGACAGGTACCATGTATTTGAGCGCGATGCGGCTGGCTTCGAGCGCAGTCCAGAAGCAATCGCCGGGCGTGGCAGCGGCGAGCACCGGAACGGGAGCCTCGGAGTTGCGGCCAAAGAGGGCCTGCAGCAAGTCGGCTTGCTCGGTCTTCGTCGGCAAGCCGGTGGAGGGGCCGCCGCGCTGAATATTGCAAACCACAATGGGCAGTTCGGTCATCACCGCGAGCCCCAGAGCTTCCGTCTTCAGCGCCATGCCTGGGCCAGAAGTCGCGGTAATTGCCAGCGCGCCGGAATAGGCCGCCCCGATGGCGCTGGTGATGGCGGCGATTTCGTCTTCGGCCTGGAAAGTCAGCACGCCGAAATTTTTGTACTTCGAAAGCTCATGCAAAATGTCCGATGCCGGTGTGATGGGATAGCTGCCCAGGAACAGCTTCAAGCCCGCCTTTTGCGCAGCAGTGACGAAGCCGATGGCCAGAGCTTGATTGCCGCTGAGGTTGCGATACGTGCCCGGCGTGAGTTGCGCGGGGGGAATTTCGTAACTGATCTGAAAGGCTTCGGTCGCCTCGCAGTAGGAATACCCCGCCTTCAACGCCAATTTGTTGGCCTCGGAAAGCAGCGGCTTCTTGCTGAACTTGTCGTCGATCCAGCGGACGGTCGGGTCCATCGAGCGGTTGTAGAGCCAGTAGCACATGCCGAGCGCGAAGAAATTCTTGCACCGGTCCATGGTCTTGGCATCGAGGCCAAGATGCTGAAGCGCGGTGCGCGTCAAGCGCTGCAATTCAACTGGGAACACGCGGAACTTGTCGAGCGTATTGTCTTCCAGCGGATTCGAGGTGACATGCGCCTTGCGCAGATCGGCTTCCTCGAAACTGTCCGAATTGACAATCAGGATTCCGTTGGCCTTCAGGTCGGCGAGGTTTACCTTCAGCGCCGCGGGATTCATGGCTACGAGGACGTCCACGGAATCGCCCGGTGTATAGACTTCGCCGGAAGAAAAATTCAACTGAAAGCCGCTGACTCCGGGAACCGTGCCCGCAGGGGCGCGGATCTCGGCAGGATAGTCAGGGAACGTGGCAATGTCGTTCCCGTAGAGCGCGACGGTGTTCGTAAACTGGCTGCCGGTAATCTGCATGCCGTCGCCGGAATCGCCGGCGAAGCGGATGACTGCCTGGTCAAGAACCTCCCGCTTGGTCTTGCCAGACGGAATATCCATCAATGTTGACATTTTGGCGCGTTACCCCCGTCCTGCGGACTGCTCACCCTGGAGCGTAGGAGAGTGGTCCTTATTCGGTGGGCGGCCCGAGATGCTGTCCGCGGGAGCGGACGCCTGACCGCCAGAAGCCGACACACTAAGAATAACACACAGGCAAAGGGGAAGAGGGAATGGGGCGCCTTAGGTGCTTTGCTGGGCTTCCTTTGCAGCGCAGGCCTCCACGAAGCGGTTGTGGTAGTAGAGCAGCAGCCAAATCAGCAAAACGCCAGGGATGAGAGAAAGGACACCAAACACGCGTGTCTGCGCAAACGCGGCTTGCCCCATCGGACCTTCGGGAAGAGTCATCTGCGAGATTATTTCCCGCATGTTCCGGTCATAACTTGGGCTGACCAGGGTGATCGTGCCGCTGGCCATCCAGAAAAAATACTGACCCAGCATCAAGGGGTAACTCCACCTCTTTAGGCGCAGCATCCCGATGGCTCCCACGAGGAAGATTCCCGCAGAGACAAAAAAGAGAACCACGCCGAGGGCGCCGTGAAAACGGTGGCCGAAGAGAACCACATTGACGGGAAAGTTCGTGAAAGGCAGGAGCAAGCTGAAACCCGCGGAAAAAATGGAAAAGCCGGCGAGGATGGCCAGAGGCAGGGGACAGCGTGGCCGCGATGGAACGGTGAGTTGGCCATCGCTCGGGGCCGCCGCGAGAAACTGTTCTTTGACGGCGCTCTGGTTAAACAGCAGTAACCACCAGACTCCGATTAGAAACGGAATTCCATACACCACGATTAGCAGTATGCGCAGGAAGGGAAGAGCCATCGGGGATTCCGCGGGCGCTTCCGGCATGGACACAAACGCTGCGAACGGCAATGCCAGGCCGCAAAACGCAGCCATCACGCCACCCCAAATCAGCGTGGAGACTCGCGCCCAATTTTTTAAGTGCAGCACACCGACGCTGGTGAAAATACCGAAAATCGCCAGGCCCGCGAGGAAGATCATGACCGCGACGGTGGTGGACTTGACGAACGGCGGCATTGGCGGAGAGGCGCTCGCCGGCGGCATCAGGCTCATGCCGGCGATCGCGGCCACCCCGAGGAGGATCGTAACCAGGCTGACGAGAATGCCGACAACTCCCGCGGCAATGACCGAACTGGATGGGCCGGAACGATTCATGGCTCAGCTATATACCATTTCCGAGGGCGTGACGATAGTGTGGCGGGTGCGAGCAACACGCGAAGCTGTTCGAGGAGGGGATTAGTTTGGGGTGGATTCCCGCGGCGCCGGTTCTTCGAACTGGCGCTTCACGCTCGGCAAGCGGAAAAAAAAGATCCACCATACGCTGATGGGAAACAACGCAACCACCAGGGAGATGGCAAGCAGTTGCTTGAATGATTCCATGTCGCTCACGAACTGTTCGGGAATGAAGAATGTTTCAAACGGGCGGAATGCGATCATCCAGAGGCAGAAGAGGAGCGCAACGCCGGCCCACACGAGCGCCGCCCGGCGCGCCCATGGCTTCAACTGGAACAATCCGATGCCAGTGCGAATCCCGGAGGCAATCAGGAAAAGCGGCACACTGACCATCACAAATAGGGCCAGCGGATTGAGTTCGAAGAGGTGCTTGCCCTGGCTATTCGGGGGAGCGTTCAGCACATCGAGAAACAGATTTCCCCAGACAAAAAATGCGGACCCGCTGCCGAGGATCGCGAGAGCGGCCGCGCAAGTAACTCCTGCGGAACGTCGAGTGGAAGACCAAACAGTTTCGACCATGCTGCCGACAATAGGAACACATGGGGGGAAGACTGAAAAGGGAATGGAAGAGTGAGGTTTGTGCAAAACGCTACTTGACGTTCGCTTTCTTTTCGCCTAGAGTGTCTCCAGGTTGGACAGGTCCTGCTACGGCAGAAGGCTGAGTGCAGATGCCGCACGGCGACACTGAGGCGGCAAGCCGCGGAGGCTAGTTATGGCGCTGACAAAACGACAAAAGGAAGTTCTCGATTATCTGGTTTCCTTTGAGACCAAGCATGGCTACGCGCCGAGTTTCGAGGAAATCGGGAAGGGCTTGAAGCTGACTTCGCTCGCCACCGTTCACAAGCACATCACGACTCTGGAGAAAAAGGGCTTCATCCGCCGCGGCTACAACCAGAGCCGCTCGATTGAAATTGTGCAGTTGCCCAAGTCGGTAAAGGAGCAGGTGATTGAGCGGCGCATCCAGGAGCTTCCGCTGGTCGGGCGCATCGCCGCCGGCCGCCCGTTGGAAGCGGTGGAAGAGCGCGAAACGATTTCGCTCGGCGACTTTGCCCGTGGGGGCAATTCCTTCGTGCTGCAGGTGAAAGGGAGCTCCATGATCGAGGATCACATCATGGACGGGGATTATGTGGTGTGCGAGCAAACCCAGGTGGCGAATGCCGGGGACATTGTAGTCGCGCTGGTGGCAGGAGATGAAGCCACCTTGAAGCGCTTCTATCGCGAAGGCTCGGGCAAAGTGCGCCTGCAACCCGCCAATTCCGAGATGGCTCCCATCATGGTTCCGGCAGGCGACGTCAAGATTCAAGGCAGGGTCATCGGGGTCCTCCGCAAATACTAAGACAATCTCTTGAGGGAAAGCCGGCTGCTTCTGGGCTACACTGAAGCGATGGCAGTGACTTTTCTTGTTTCTGGCGGAATTTCTTGAGCGGCGAGCCGCGCAATCGAAAATTTTCGTACGGGTTTCGCGCGAATGCCGTGGCGCTCGCACTCTTCCTTTTTTTGCAGCTTCTCCTGCCCCCCACCAGCTTCGGCTATGCAGTGCTTGCCCATCAGGCCCTGATCGACACCACCTGGGAATCGCATGTCAAGCCACTGCTGAAGGCCAGGTATCCTGACGCGACCGAAGCGGAGTTGAGCGCCGCGCAGGCTTACGCCTACGGCGGCTCGATCATTCAGGACCTCGGTTACTATCCGCACGGCAGCGCGTTCTTTAGTGACTTGACTCATTACGTCCGCAGCGGCGATTTTGTCCTGGCATTGTTGCGAGATTCGCAGAACGTGTACGACTATGCGTTCGCACTCGGAGCACTTTCGCATTATGCGACGGACAATCAGGGGCATCGGCTGGCAACCAATCGCGCGGTTCCCATCCTTTACCCGAAGCTTAAAGTCAAATTCGGTGATTTCGTGACCTACGAGGATGACACCCTTGCCCACGTGAAAACGGAATTCGGATTCGACGTTCTTCAGGTAGCAAAAGCGCACTATGCCCCGTCGAGTTACCACGACTTCATCGGGTTTGAGGTTTCCCGTCCGCTGCTGGACCAGGCCTTTCAACAAGTTTATGGGGTCGAGTTGATATCCGTGCTCGACGACGAAGAAAAAGCGCTGAATTCCTACCGCCGCGACGTCAGCAAATTGATCCCCGAAGCGACCCGCATCGCCTGGAGCCTAAAGAGCAAAGATATCAAGGCAGATGAACCGGGTGCTACGCACCGGAGATTTCTTTACAATCTTTCGCGGTCGGAGTTTGAAAAGCAGTGGGGCAAGGATTACCAGCGGCCCAGCCGGAAAGAACGGTTTTATGCTTTTCTCTACAAATTGCTGCCGAAGATTGGGCCGCTCAAGGTGCTGCAATTGAAGACTCCGACCCCGGAGACCGAAAAGATGTTCGAGGAGAGCTTCAACGCGTCTGTTCAGGAATACCAGAAACTGCTGAGCGAGGAGCGGCGGGGAAAGCTGCAGCTTCCCAACCTGAATTTTGACGTGGGCAGCGAAACGTCCGGCGGCAAGTATCGCCTGAATGACGACGCCCATGCGCAACTGCTGCACCGATTGGCCGAGAAGAAATTCGGTTGCGTTTCTCCAGACTTGCGAGAGGAGATTTTAACCTTTTTTGCCAGCGCGGATGCGCCGTACAACGGCAAGAATGACAAAAAGACCTGGGATCGCGTGCAGGCCGAGCTGGAATCGCTGAAAGAAATGGAGCCAGTCGCCGCGTCCGTGCATCAAACATCCTTAGGGCTACCGGCGGGCGTGAAACCCCGCTCCGACTAGGGTAGACTGCTAACTCCTTCGAGCGGAACGATCTCGAAGCATAGGACGCCCTTACTCGTGACCACAAAAACTCCCAGCCTTCTCCTGGTCGGTGCTCCCGACCCCAGCCGTGATGCGCTCGGCCAGCTTCTGGCCGACGCGGGTTTCGCGCTCACGACCGCGGATTCCAGCGAAGACGCCTTCCACAAAGTGCAGAGCGCGCCGCCGGACATTCTGCTGCTCTCGGCGGCTGGAAGCGGCTCGTGCAATGAAGCGATTGCCGTCGCCCGATCGCATGGCGCGGACATGCGGATCATAGTTTTGTCCGCAGGCAGCGCGGCGGATCGAGCGCGCGCTCTCGATCTCGGCGCGGATGATGTGGTTCCGCTTCCCTGGTCGGAAGGCGAGTTGCTGGCGCGTGTTCGCGCGCAATTGCGTCAAAAATATACCGTCGAAAAGCTGGAAGAAAAGAGCCGTATCGCGGAAGAGAGCTTTGGAGTCGCGCAGACTGCGTTTCAGGCCCTGGCGGTCACTGAAAAGATGACCCGCGATGCGTTCTCCCTAGAACGGATTTTGAAGGTCGGCGTGCTTGCGCTTTTCGGCCTGGCGCTGATCATTTCCGGAGTTTTCTTCCTGTACTCGCACCGCGCGGACAAGGAAACCAAGCGGGCGTACGGCGAGATCGCGCAGTTGGAACACAGCGTGCAAACCGAGACCCAGCTTTTGGCATCCGCGCGCCGCTTACGGGACGACCCCTCCAATTCCGACATGCTGCAACAGAAAGAACAACTACAGAAGCAGAGCGAGGAATTGAAGAAAAAATTGGCTGTGCAAAACGACGGCGCTGCCAGCGAGCTTCGGCGTCAGTTGGACGAGACTACCAGCAGGCTTGCCAAGATCGAGGGGCAATCGCAGGCGGCGGAGAGCATCATCCGCGCTTACGCGCCGAGCGTCGGCCTTTTGCACGTTTCCGTGGCCTTCAACGATAAATCGTCTGGCCGGCGGCTGCGCTATGGCGGAATGGACAGCGACGGCTCGCCGTTGAAAGACAGCGATGGAAATCCGGTTTATACGACCGAAGGGCGCGGCCCCGAAGTGCGCGGCGATTTCTTTGGCACCGGCTTCATCGTGGGGGACGGCAAAATTCTGACTAACCATCACGTCGTGCAACCCTGGTGGGCGAATGAAGAGCTGTCGGGAGCCATGAAGCAGGGGTTGGAGCCGGTTATCGCGGAAATGACCGCTTACTTTCCGGGAGAGACAAACGGCATCCCGGTGAACATTTCGCAGATTTCCAAAGAAGCGGACCTCGCTTTGGTACATGGCGATCTTTCCGAGTTGCACCGGCCCGTTCTGAAACTCGATGCCAGCAAAGAAGCTGCTGTGAGCGGCGAAGAGTTGATCAGCGTGGGATACGCGACCGGCCTGGATGCGATTCTCGCGCGAGCTGGGGATGAAACCGTGCAGCAAATCGTCAAGGCGAGCGCGGGCGACCCGAAACTCGTGCTCGTCGAATTGGCGAAGCGAAAACTGATCCGGCCGCTGGTCACCCAGGGACATGTGGGCGATGTTTTGCCGGACAAAATTGTGTACGACGCGCAAACCACTTCCGGCGGCTCCGGCGGGCCGTTGTTGAATCGCCAGGGCGGAGTGATCGGTGTGACCTTCGCGATCGTGAAGGGTTTTGGCGGATCAAACTTTGGCGTGCCAATCCGCTATGCGCTGCCCCTTGTGAAGCACTAAGCTTCCGGATGCGTCTGCTGGTCCTACAAAAATCTCTTGTGCGCGCGATGCAAATTATTGACCTTCGCATGTTCCCCGTCTGTGAAAGAATGTAAAATTTCGCATCTGACCGTCAGCCGGATAGATTGGTTACCGTGAAGCAGAAACGACCCATTCGTAAATTACTGGCTGCGAATCGCAGCGAAATCGCCATCCGCATTTTTCGGGCGGCCAATGAGCTTGGCCTGCGCACGGTGGCTATTTACTCGCGCGAGGACCGCCTTGCGCTGCACCGGTTCAAGGCTGATGAGGCGTATCAGGTTGGCCCGGGGAAAGGGCCGGTCGAGGCGTATCTCGATATCCCGGGAATTATCGCCATCGCCAAAGCGCACGAGGTGGATGCGATTCATCCGGGTTACGGATTTTTGGCGGAGAATCCGGCGCTCGCGCGGGCCTGCGCCAAAGCTGGCCTGACTTTTGTCGGGCCCACGCCCGAACTGCTCGAACTGCTTGGAGACAAAACCGCGGCGCGAAGGCTTGCGGCCCGGGCCGGCGTGCCGGTATTACCCGGCACAGAGAAGTCTGTTTCTTCTGCCGCGGAGGCAAAGAAAATTGCGGGCGAGATCGGCTATCCAGTGATCGTGAAGGCCGCGATGGGCGGCGGCGGGCGCGGCATGCGCGTCGTTCTCGATGAGGCGCAGCTTGGGGCACGGCTTGAGGAAGCGCAGGGCGAGGCGAAGTCCGCGTTCGGCGATGCCTCGGTGTTCCTCGAAAAATATCTTTCGCGCGCGAAGCACATCGAAGTGCAGATTCTCGCGGACGAACATGGCAATCTGCTGCATCTTTACGAACGCGACTGCTCCGTGCAGCGGCGGCACCAGAAAGTCGTTGAAGTAGCTCCGGCCATAAATCTCCCGCAGCACGTGCGAGAGGAATTGTGCGCGGCGGCAGTGCAGATCGCCCGTACCGCGAACTATCGCAACGCCTGCACGGTCGAGTTCCTCTACGACGTCGATTCGCAGCATTGGTATTTCATCGAAGTGAACCCGCGCGTGCAGGTGGAACACACGGTGACGGAGATGGTCACGGGCGTGGACATCGTGCGATCGCAGATTCTGATCGCGCAGGGTCACAAGCTTCACGAAGCGCCGCTGGCCTTGCCGGTGCAAGAAAAAATTCCGCTGTACGGCGCCGCGCTGCAATGCCGCGTCACCACGGAAGACCCGGCAAAAAACTTCGCTCCCGACTACGGAAAAATTTCCACTTACCGCTCTCCGGCGGGATTCGGCATCCGCCTCGATGGCGGAACGGCTTATGCCGGGGCGGTGCTCGCGGCGTATTACGATTCGCTGCTGGTGAAGGTCACCGCCTGGGGTGTCAATTTGAACGAAGCTTGCCAGCGGATGGATCGCGCCCTGCGAGAATTCCGCATCCGTGGCGTGAAGACGAACATTCCGTTCGTTGAAAATGTCGTCAACCATCCGAAATTCCGCGCCGGCGAGGTGACCACTTCTTTTCTGGATGAGTCGCCCGAGCTTTTCCATTTTTCCGGCCGCGCGGATCGCGCAACAAAGCTGCTTTCCTATCTCGGCGACGTGATCCTGAACGGCAATCCGGAAGTGAAAGGGAAGAAACGCCCCGAACAACTCGAGACTGCCGTAATTCCATCTGTGCCGGGGATCGAGCCGCCGCCCGGCACGCGCCAGTTGCTCAAGAAACTTGGACCAAAGAAATTCGCGGCCTGGGCGCGGAAAGAAAAACGCCTGCTGGTCACGGATACCACGTTCCGCGATGCCCACCAATCGCTGATGGCCACGCGTGTGCGCACTTTCGACCTGCTGGCTACCGCCGACGCCGTCGCCCAGCGCCTGCCGAATCTCTTCAGCCTGGAAATGTGGGGTGGCGCGACGTTTGACACCTCGATGCGCTTCCTGCACGAGGACCCCTGGCAGCGCTTGCGCGAACTCCGCGAGCGCATCCCGAATATTTGTTTTCAGATGCTGCTGCGGGGCGCGAACGCGGTTGGCTACACCTCATACCCCGACAATGTAGTGCAGGAATTCGTGAAAGAATCCTACCGCCAGGGCATCGATATCTTCCGCATTTTCGATTCGCTGAATTCGATTGAAAACATGCGCGTCTCGATGGACGCAGCACTCGAAACTGGAGCCATCTGCGAAGCGGCCATCTGCTACACCGGCGACCTCCTGGACGAGAGCCGCCCGAAATACTCGCTGAAATATTACGTCGGGATGGCCGAGCAGTTGGAAAAATTGGGCGCGCACTTTCTCTGTATCAAGGACATGGCGGGTTTGTGTAAGCCCTACGCCGCTTTTGCACTGGTGAAGTCGCTGCGCGAGGAAATCGGCATCCCGATTCATTTTCATACGCATGACACGAGCGGCCTGAACGCCGCATCGCTGCTCAAGTCAGCGGAAGCGGGCGTGGACGTGGCCGATGCAGCGGTGGCTTCCATGAGCGGCGGCACCAGCCAGCCAAATCTGAACGCGATCGTGGAAACGCTGAAAAACACGCCGCGAGACACGCAGCTCGATTCCGAAGCTCTCAACGAATGCTCCGAGTACTGGGAAACCATTCGAACCTATTATTCCCCGTTCGACTCCGGGCCCAGGTCAGGTTCCGCGCGCCTTTACGAACACGAAATTCCCGGCGGACAGTTCACCAACTTGCGCGAGCAGGCCGCCGCCATGGGACTCGGCCACCGCTGGCGCGAAGTGGAAAAAACCTATGCTGAGGTCAACCAGCTTTTCGGCGACATCGTAAAGGTCACTCCCTCCAGCAAAACGGTTGGCGACATGGCGCTCTTTCTCCTCGCTAATGAAATGAAGCCCCACGATTTGCTGGCGCTTCCGGAAAACCACGATATTTCGCTGCCGAACTCGGTGGTAGAAATGTTTTCTGGGGCGCTGGGTGTTCCTCCGGGAGGATGGCCCAAGAAATTGCAGCGCATCATTCTTCGTGGACAAGCCCCGTTGAAGGGTCGCCCCAGTGCGAATCTTCCAGCAGCCAACTTTGCCGCGGAGCAATCCGAGCTGCAGAAAAAAGTGGGCCATCCCGTCGAGATGGATGCGTTACTCAGCTATCTGCTCTATCCCGATGTGTATCTGAAATACGACAAATTCCGCCAGACTTACGCGGATGCCAGCGTCCTGCCGACGCCGGCCTTTTTCTACGGCTTGCAGCCCGGTGAAGAGATCACGGTCGAGATCGAGCCGGGCAAGACGATGATCGTGAAGTTTCTCACCATCGGTGAAGCGCATCCCGATGGCACGCGCACGCTCTTCTTCGAACTCAACGGCCAGCCCCGCGAAGTCACGGTGCGCGACCGTGCCCTGCGCGTCGTCGAGCGGAGTCATCCCAAAGCCAGCCCCGAAGATCCCGGCCAAGTCGGCGCTCCCACCGCCGGCCTCGTCAGCGGAATCGCCGTGCAGGTTAACCATGTCGTCGAACGTGGTGCTAAACTTCTGACACTGGAAGCCATGAAGATGCAATCCAACATTTATGCGCCGGTCTCCGGGCGCGTCACAAAACTCCACGTGGCGCCGGGACAGCATGTGGAACCAAAGGATCTTCTGGTCGTCATCGCTCCGTGAGCGCCCCGAATCTCATCAAGCATGAGCAGTTCCCCTCGCGCTTTCTAAGCAATCGCCGCGACCTGATCGTCTATCTCCCACCCGGATATTACGAACGGCCGGACCGTTCCTATCCGGTGCTTTATCTGCACGACGGGCAAAACCTGTTTGACGGCTCCACGTCGTTCATCCCTGGGATGGATTGGCATGTGGGGCAAACCGCCGATTACCTGATTTACGAGGGCAGCGTCGAGCCGCTGATCATCGTCGGCATTTACAACGCGGGCAAGCAGCGCCTCGGTGAATACACGCCAACGCGCGCGCCAAAGCTTGGAGGCGGCCGCGCGAATCGCTACGCGAAATTCCTGCTGGAGGAGGTGCGCCCCTTTGTCCAAAGCCAGTATCGCCTCGCGGAAGGCGCGGACCGCACCGGAATTGGCGGCTCGTCGCTCGGCGGGCTCGTATCTTTATATCTGGGTCTGAAACTCCCAAAGGTCTTTGGAAGGATCGCAGCGTTATCCCCCTCAGTGTGGTGGAATGAACGCGTGATCCTGCGTTTCGCCGCCGCCCCGGTGCATCCTCACCCGCGCATCTGGCTGGATGCCGGCACTCGCGAAGGCGGCCGCACGGTTGAAGACGTGGAACGCTTCCGCGACGTTCTTCTTGGCAAAGGCTGGCAACCCGGGCGCGACCTGCACTACGAACGGGTGGAAGGCGCCGAGCACAACGAAGCCGCCTGGGCCCAACGCGTCGGCCCCTTCCTCCAATTTTTGTTTCCCGCCTCTTAAACGCAGGTATAATCCGCGCAGTTTGTTTGAAGGCAAGAGCCACCACGCTTGCCTGCCGGTTGCAGAGAACAACCCATGCCCTCGGATCGCGCCATCTCCATCCTGTGTGTCACCTCCTACGAAAAGGGGCAGGAGTTCCTGCGCGCCTGCAAGGCCCTGGGCTGCACCGTTTTTCTTCTGACTGTCGAAAAATTCCGCAAGGGGAATTGGCCGCGTGAGGCCATCGACGAAATGTTTTTCATGCCCGAAGAACTCCCATTGCAGGATCTTCTGCACGCCGTGAGTTACGCGGCGCGCAGCCGCCACATTGATCGCATCGTGGCGCTCGATGAGTTCGACCTGGAAAACGTCGCGGCCATTCGCGAACACTTGCGCCTGCCCGGAATGGGCCTCACCACGGTGCATTATTTTCGCGACAAACTCGCGATGCGCATGCGGGCCAGGGAGGCCGGAATCCTGATTCCCGAATTCATGCACGTGCTGAATCATGAGAATCTGCGCGAATTCATGAGTCGTGTGCCGGGGCCCTGGCTGCTGAAGCCGCGCGCGCAAGCCTCCGGCATCGGAATGAAAAAGATCAACGCGAGCGACGAGCTGTGGCCGTGGCTTGACCAGCTTGGGGATAACCAGTCCCAATATCTGCTCGAGCAATTCATTCCGGGCCGGGTTTTTCACGTGGACGGCGTTGTTTCGGAGAAGAGGGTTCTATTCGCCGAGGCCCACGCGTATGGGATGCCGCCGCTCGACGTTTCGCATCACGGCGGGGTTTTTACCACTCGGACGTTGCAACGCGATTCGGACGACGCGATGCGGATCAAAGAAATCCACCAGAAACTTGTGGACGCACTCGGCCTGGCACGCGGCGTCACCCACACGGAATTCCTGAAATCCCATGCCGACGGCCGATTTTACTTCCTCGAAATTGCCGCGCGTATCGGCGGCGCGTATATATCCAACGTCGTCCAGGCGGCAACCGGCATCAATCTGTGGCGGGAGTGGGCTCAACTGGAAGTGGGGGCAGGGAAGCAGCCCTATCACTTGCCGCCGCCGCACGAAGATTTTGCCGGCGTTATCATTTCCCTCGCGCGCCAGCAGGAGCCGGATACTTCCGCTTACACGGACCCCGAAATTGTCTATCGCATCTCGAAATATCACCACGCCGGTTTCGTGCTGAAATCTTCGTCTGCAAATCGCATCGAGGAGCTGTTGGCCACTTACGAAAAGAGATTTGTGTCCGACTTCATGGCCACGCAGCCGGTTCCCGACAAGCCCACTTCCTAACTCCCGCTCCGACAAGCCTCGATTCTCTAGCGCCGTCCGCGCGCTACCATGCAGAAACCGGGCAGACTCGCCTAAACTTTGGCGACTAGCGCCTAAAATCGCCGGAAACGTCCCGTCTCTCCCTGGATTTGTGCGGATTGCCACCCGTGGATCGAGCTATTTGGAACTCTCGGCGGACTCTGTCTTCAATGGAAAGGTGTTCGAGCTTAGGCGGAGAAGAAGTTCCTCTTTTGAAGCTTTTGTCTCAGCGACTTCGAAAAGCTGGTCCAATTCTGCCGAAACTTCCCCAAGAGCTTTTCCCCCGACTGCGTTCTTAGTCCTTATCGTAATGCGCTTATATTTCTTGCAAAAGAAAGATACCACTTGGAGCAGCCTCAGGGTCTGATCCCGGGCCGAGAGTTCGCGGGGTGGAAGAGGTAAGGCATACATGAGTGGCTTCCCGCCACGATCCTTTGAGCTTACGAATACTTCGCCTCCCAGTGGAGAACTCTCGAAGGAAAGGAAGTCTGCATTTATCACTACTTCATCGTTTCGCACTTCTATTCCTTCGATCCGCATGAAGCAGGCGGGCGCGCTCAGATAGACCATTTCCCGCATCTGCTTTTCCGTGTATTCTGCTTTTGCTCTATATTGTCCCAGCTCATACAAAATCCTGCCATTGTTATGCTGGAAGATGAGTGCTGACATCTCCAGTACGGTCACAGTTCGCTCAAGAGAAGAAATCAGGTCCTTGATTTCTGCCTGAGTCAATTGGCCGAGGCTCTTGGTTGCCTGTTTCGTAGGGTCAAAGTCCCACAACTGCGCGGAACCGTCATCCTGAACCGTGTACCTTTTATGGGCTATCGCGTTTCGAAAGCTGTGCACATCGTCCCCGAAAAGAAAATCATGTGTGCTCTTCAGAATGCCCGGATCTTCGCCGAATTTCTTTTCCTTCATACGGAGGGTCATCTCGACATATTGCTCTGGCGACAGAGTTTGCGCGCATTTCCTGTCCCGGATCACGTCGATCGAAAATGAGGGCAGGCTCGCGAGCCGACGAATATGTCCTTCCAGAAGGTTGTGCGCATAGGTGAGGAGGTTCGCGGTCTGCTGGATCGGACGCTGCCCTGGTGCTAATGCCTGTTCCCGCGAATAATAGAATTGCTCTTGGATCTTAATGTATTGTTCATTCTGAGCGGCGAAGACCTCGAACGACTTTAGGCCGCTCCTTATGACGCACTGCTGGTAAAAAGCACACAACTGGTTCAGTGCCGATATCGCTTTTTCTGAGTCATCCGAGAGTGCAAAACGAAGTGCGCGCTGCTGCAGCGCTAGAATTAGCATTTCCTGCTGCGGGTCGATTTTTACTTTGGCCGCCCCGTCTAAACGGCTCAAGAAATCAACAAACATCACGTTTGCAGCGTTACTACCCCTTAGCCCTGTCTCCAGTTCCTCGGCGAAGTACGGCTCGTTGAAATCTCTGTCCTTTTTCTCTTCCATGACGGGCTCTTTCCCTCTATGGCGTCGGAGACAGCGTAAAGCTATCTGGGCCAATTAGTTCAATATAGCACTCGTGCGCCAGTCGGCAGAATGAACGGATGCATGCACCAAAATCCCGGAAACAGGGAAACCACGGACAGACGGGACGTTTCCTATCATTTCATTTCGGGCGGGAAAAACCGGGGAGAGACGGGAGGTTTCCTGCCATTTCGGGTGGGTGGCTCAGATAATAATACACTCTTTCTGAATTAGCCCTCATCGAGGAATTGCTTGCGTCGTACTCGCAGCGATTCGTTTCGGACTTCATGGCCACGCAGCCGGTTCCCGACAAGCCGACTTCCTGAGCCTGCAGGCGATTACCTAGTACCTCGGACAGTCCCGACCCTGTTCCTTAGTCTAGTTACTTTCAGGCACCTGTTTACGATACTGTATTTGCTGCACGCCTCCCCGCGGACTATCTTCTGCTTACTACCCCGGGCCGGAATCCTGCGTGGGGTGTGCTATCCCTGGAGGACCGATGTGGGGTAACAAGAAGCCGGATACGCCGCAAGCCGCGCAGCCGGAACCAAAAAATTTACCAGTGAATTTGCCGCCGAAGACTTCTGCGGCAACTTGGGAGGGAACAACCGCAATGAGTACCGATGCCATGCGTCCTTTGGGTGCAACAGCCGATCGCGCCACAGCGCGCCTTGGGCCAAGCCTGCACATTAAAGGCGAAATTTCCGGAAGTGAAGATCTGCTCCTCGAAGGTTCGGTCGAAGGCCTCGTGCAGCTTGACGAGCGCAAGCTCACCGTTGGCGCCTCCGCCAAGGTGACCGCGGATATTATTGCCCGCGAAGTCGTTGTTTATGGCACCGTCAAGGGCAATCTCCGTGCAAAAGACCGCATCGAGATCAAGAAGGACGGTTCGGTGAACGGCGACCTGACCACCGCGCGCATCATGATTGAAGACGGCGCGTACTTCAAAGGCTCCATCGAAATCGACAAGTCTGGCGAGAAAGAATCCAGCAGCAGTTCGTTTTCGCGTTCGGCTTCCGCGCCCGCGGGTGCGACTGTCGGGCCAAAGACGATCTAAGTTTTCCCCTTCCCCAAGTTCTTCCCAAGGACGGCGTCCCGCGAAAAGCGGGGCGCCGTTTTATTTTATCCTCAATCTACCTTTTGCGATACTTAATAACTTGACAAGTCCTTGACTGATAGCTATGGTTTGGGCGGTTGTCCTCTTTCCAGAGGGGAGAAAGACCCAGCCAGCGCCCGCCTAAGCCGGCCGGATTCACTCAAACTGATTTTCGCTTCGCAGGAGTTACGCCATGCCGCGAGGCGTACACAATTCGGCCTTTCTGATTTCGGCTTTCGTGATTTTCCTAGGAGGGTGCGGGGGTGGTGGCGGGGGTGGGACCCAGCCGCCGCCTCCGAAACCCGATTTCACGATTGGTGTCTCGACAACCACTGTCAGCATCGCCCAGGGGAGCTCGAGCGCGCCGATCAGCGTCAGCGTGACGGGGTTGAACGGTTTTTCCGGAAGTGTGCAGGTGACGTTGTCCGGCGTTCCGACGGGAGTGACCAGTAATCCAGCGGGTCCTTTTTCCGTAAGCGCGGGGGAACAGAGTTCTGTAATTATCGGCGCGTCGCCGAATGCCGCGACGGGGCAGTTCACGATATCCGCCCAGGCCACGAGTGGTTCTCTCTCCCATTCCGCCCCTTTTTCTTTGACCATTCAAACAGGCGTCGCTTTGAATCTGCCGCGCTCCACCGTGCTTCGCAACGATTCGGTGGCGGCCGTGGATACACCCTCCGGTGAGCCGCGACGTCGCCAGCTCGTCTATGACGCAACCGGCAAGCGATTCTTCGTGGCCAACCCTGCGATGAACCGTGTGGAAGTCTACGCAGACGCGAATCCCGTGTTGCAATCCGTGATTGATGCTCCTGGAGCCTCCAGCGTGGATTTGTCGAGCGACGGCGCGACACTTTGGGTGGGCACGGCTACGGAGGAACTCCTTGCGATCTCCACGGCCAACCTGCAATTGATCGCTCGCTACCCTATGGCGGGGCTTTCCCCGATTCCGGGCGTAGTGTTCAATCGCCCGAGGGAAGCGCTCGCGCTAGCCAGTGGCAAGCTGGCTTTGCGGTTGAAGCAATCGTCGGCGAGCGAATCGCTGCTGGCTCTGTGGGATCCTTCTTCAAACACCGCGACGGACCTCACCTCCCCGGCACCCGCCGTATTTCAGAATGGCCTGGGAGTTATGGCGCGCTCTGGAGACAGGACGCGCTTGTTGGCGGCTGCGAATGACTCGAGCGGCGAAGCGGTCGTGCTCGATGGAAACGGAAACCTGGTTGGCGGTCCTCAGGTCCTGGGCAGCGGCAATATCATCGGCCTCGCCGCAAATACCAACGGCAGCCGCTTTGCCGCGCTGATTAGTTCGGCCGGCGTGCAGCAAGTCGTACTCTTGGATTCGTCGTTGAATTCGCTTGGCGGCTATCCGGCAACAAATGCGGCGGGGATTGTATTTTCGCGCGACAGCCAGACTCTGTATATTTCCGAAGCGCTTGGCAACGGCCGCGTGATTACCGCGCTAGCGAGCAATAATCTGCAGAAACTCGGGCAGGTGTCCGATCTGGCGGTCCAAGGAATTCCCACAGCCATCGAAGAGATTGACGATTCGCTGCTCGCGTGGGGGCGCGGCAATCGCGGTCTCGGCGTAATCGACGTTTCCTCGCCGGCTGTGCTCCCTCTCCCCGCGCCTCTTTTTGCCAACGCGCCAGCGGCTTTGCCCGCCGAAGGACCGAACGCCGGCGGAACGGCGATTTCCATCAGCGGATCCAATTTTCCTCCGGGTGCGCAGATTCGTTTTGGTTCGCAAAATCCACTGGCGGCAACTGTGTCGGGTGGTTCACGGTTGCAAGTGAATTCGCCCGCGAGCGCCGAAAGCGGGGCGGTGAACCTGACTGTTTACTTTTCGAATGGTTGGATAGCCTCAGCTCCGGACGGTTTCAGCTACGGCCCGAGTGTCGAGGCGATTCTTCCGAACGCCGGAGCATCCGCCGGCGGCGATACCATTTACCTCATAGGGCACGGATTCGGCAGCGGCACGGGCGGCATCATCGCGAAGATTGGCGGCCAGTCCGCAACAGTGCAGAAGGTGGAAGCATTGCCGGCTTTTTCGGCGGCCCTTTCTTTGGACACTACTTATCCATTCCCGATCGAGCGCATCACCCTGACAAGTCCATCAGGCACTGCCGGGAAGTCGGATGTTTCTCTCACCACGCCTTCGGGGAGCGTCACGCTTACGAAATCCTTTCAATATCTGGCCGCCAGGCAGACCTACGCGAATCCGGGCCTCTATAAATTTATTCTCTACGACCAGGGCCGCCAGCAGCTTTATCTTTCGGCCACGGATCACGTGGACGTTTTCGATCTCAACACGCAGGTCTTCCGCAGTCCGCTGGCGCCGCCGCCGAATGGCCCGCCGCCGAATGCGGGTCTTCGCGGCATGGCGCTCACGCCGGATAACACCCAGTTGATCGTGGCGGATTTCGGCGCGCAAAACGTCTACCTCATCAATCCGGATGGCGGCGCGAACAACGGTTCGAATGTTTTCGTCGGCGGGGTTGCGGGATACCTGAATTCCGGCCCTTCGCGAGTCGCCGCCACCAGCGCGCAGAGCGTGTTCGTGGGGCTCAGCGGCGAAGGTGGCACTTCCAACGCCTGCAACAATTGCCTCGGGCAAATGAATCTGACGGCGTTTCCTCCCACCTTCGAACCTGCGCCGCAGCCTCAAGTGACTTCAATCACCGGAGCGCCCCTGCTGCAAGCAGACCATGGCGGGGATGCAGTGTATCTCGCGTTCGGCAGCGCTCCCGGTGGACCGGTCGCGTCCTGGTCGGCATTGGCGCCCAACTCCTTCACGGTCTCCACTGCGAAAGATTTTTCTACGGATTTGACCGCCTCTTCCGACGGCACGATGTTTGCCATTCGTGCTGGCGGCACTACCGAAATTCGCGGCGGCGATCTGACTCTTGCCGCGTTGCCTGCTTCCGCGGAGCTCGAAACGATTCCCAATCGACTCGCAGTACCCGGCGCTGCGCTGCATCCTTCGGGCGCGCTGCTCTACGAGCCGTTTCTGGATGGAGCGCCGCCACCGGTTCCGCCGGCCACGGGAATTCACGGCGGCGTTGATATTCGCGACGCACACAGCGGCCGCCTGCGCCTGCGCGTTTATTTGCCGGAACCGTTTGCGATGCTTTCGACCGATACGGATGGGCTGCACGGAACATTTCTAACTGTGGATGAAAATGGGCAGCGTCTTTTTGCGCTGACGACTTCCGGCCTCACGATCTTGCAGCTTTCGAGTGTCCCAATGGGAATTGGAACACTCGCACCTGCGTCAGGCCCTTCAGCGGGAGGAACGAGCCTTACTATCCGTGGTAGCGGCTTTCAGTCTGGCACCAAGGCAACGCTCGGCGGCAAAGCGTTGACGGTCACCTTCAAGGACAAAAATACCCTGACAATCATTACGCCGGCACTCTCTTCCGGCGCGCAGCAATTGGTCCTCACGAATCCGGACGGCGAGAGTGTTTCGCTGGACGCGGCTTTTGTCACACAGTGATTTCTTGTTAGCCATTCGGTCGCATCCCGCATCCAACGACCGGGTCTAACTGAAGCTGCGCGTTAATCCGGATTGAAAGGAAGAATCAGATGGATCTTGGACTCAAAGGGAAGATAGCTGTTGTGAGCGGATCCACCGCTGGCATTGGCTTGGCAGTCGCTTCCACGTTGGCAGCGGAAGGCGCGCATGTCGTATTGAACGGCCGGACGGAAGAGCGCGTCACCTCCGCCGTCGACTCCATCTTGAAACACCACAAGGGCGCACAGGTCCGCGGCGTGGCGGCCGACCTTGGCAAAGCCGAGGGAATTGCCAAATTCGTCCGCCAGGTGCCGGAAGCGGATGTGCTCATCAACAACTTGGGAATTTTCGAAGTGAAGCCTTTCGCGGACATCCCGGATTCCGACTGGCTGCGTTTTTTTGAGGTAAACGTTTTGAGCGGAGTGCGGCTGACGCGCCACTATCTTCCGGGAATGCGGCGCAAGAACTGGGGCCGCGTCATATTTATTTCCAGCGAATCCGCGCAGCAAATCCCAGCGGAAATGATCCATTACGGGATGACAAAAACCGCGCAGGTATCCATCGCGCGTGGAGTCGCGCAAACTGTTGCGGGTACTGGCATAACCGTGAATTCCGTCCTCGTCGGGCCGACTGCTTCCGAGGGCGTCGGCACGTTCGTAAAAGATTTCGCCCGCCAACAGGGCATTACCGAAGCGGAGTTTGAGAAACAGTTTTTCGTGAATATCCGACCGAGTTCCTTATTGAAGCGGTTTGAAACGTCCGAGGAAGTTGGCGCCGTGGTGGCATTCGTTGCCGGTGCGCAGGCGGCCGTCATCAATGGAGCCGCGATCCGCGCGGAAGGCGGGGTTCTGACGAGTATTCTCTGACGTTGGCGGCTATGCCCGCAGGTAATCGGCCCGCCAGGTCTGCACCATCTGCTTGATGTCCTTGCCCTTCTCGATTTTTTCAGTCAGCACTTTCCGCGCCAATGCGGGAAGCTCCGCGTCGCACGCAAAGCGCATGGCCACCAGTTGGCCGCTGGTGAACTCTCCGATCCGGGGTTTCAAATCTTCCGGCAATAACCTCTCCAGTCGCATGCGCTCTTCCAGGCGTATTACTCTGTTCTGAACCGTCAACGCAAAAGTGCGCGCATAAAGCATCAGCAGTAGCAGCGCTGCGGCCGTAAGCACGCTGATAAACGCGTCCAGCGAAAAGCCGGCCACTTTCCAGCGGTAGATGGACCAGCCGAAGTTCAAGGCAATCACGGGCATTACGAAATAGTGAAAGCCCGGCACCCACCGAACGTGATTTGCAAAATTCTGTTCCGCCATATCTGTCGTTCCTCCGTCTTTGATTTGTGTTTCGGCCCCTGACCTTTCGGCCAGTAATCAACTCAGCGCTCGCCGCGGTGTGCTTGTGTTTTTCGGTTCCGGCGAATGCACAATCAAAAGATAGCCGCGAAGCCTGCGGCGGGAAGGTATCATGTCCAACCTCAGCTTTGCGCGGATCATGTACGGCGCCAGTCAGGAACAACATTCGCCGGTTTTCGAGCCGGTGTCCAATCTCCCGTCCACGTTCGACAATTCACCCCGCGCCGATTCGCAAACTCTCACGCGTCATACCCAGGCCAGCACGATTGAGAGCATTTTACACAATGCGTGGCTAGCTCTCTCGCGAAAGAAATAGTTACTGCGGTTCGCGCTGTTCTGCAATTCGGCATTTCATCGAATCATTTAGCAGGCGCCACGCAGGCTGGCTCGTGAAAGTCATCCTTAAACACTGCGCCGTCTTTCATCACAAATTTCACTTTTTCGAGCTCACTGATATCCTTCAGCGGGTCCGCGCCGACTGCGATGATGTCGGCATACGCGCCTTCAGTTACCACACCGAGTTCTCCCTTGCTCCCCAGCATCTCGGCGGGGCTCGAAGTTGCGGCCTGAATCGCCGCTGTGGACGTCATCCCGAGTTTCACCATCCACTTGAATTCCTCGGCAATTGGTTCCTGCCAGGGAATTCCGCCGATGTCCGTTCCGAAGACAATTTTCAGATTGGCCTTCACCGCTTTGCGGAAAGTCGTCTCGTGTAAATTGGCGCGTGCACGATCCCGTTGTCCTTCGGGCGTGTCCGCGGCCGCCCAATCCAAGTAGTACACCCCAAGCGTCGGGCAATACCACGTGCCTTGCCTGCCCATCTGCACGATCTGCGCGTCGCTGATGTCCAGGCCGTGTTCGATGGAATCGCAGCCTCCATCCAGTCCGCGCTGCAAGCCTTCGCCGTTGTACGCGTGGCACGCCACTTTGTTACCCCAGCCATGCGCCTCGTCCACGATGGCGCGCAATTCCTCGACAGTCAGCGTCGGCTGCGAAATCAGATGGCCCTGCTTGTCAACCCACGACCTGTGCGTCATGTACACCTTGATCCAGTCCGCGCCATGCTCGAGTTGCTCGCGCGCCGCCTTGCGGGCTTCCACTGGCCCGTCCACAATCTGCACGCCTTTCGGCATCACGAGTTCGGGCGCATAACCTTCCAGGTTGTAGCCGCCGGTCGTGGAAATCCCTCGCGTGGCGCCGAACACACGTGGGCCGGGAATCGTTCCTTCTTCGATGGCCTGCTTGATTCCGATGTCGCCGTAGCCCGCGCCCTCGGTCTCGACGTCGCGTAGTGTCGTAAAACCCTGCTCAAGCGCCCGCTTCGCCGCATACGTCGCGCGCGCGGCCCGCAACGCGATTCCCGCCTTCAATATGTTCGCGTCGTACCCGCCCTTGGCGGGATCCTCGCCCCACAGAAAAAGATGTGTGTGAGAGTCGATCATCCCGGGAAGAACCGTCGCGTTTGAAAGATCAATCGTCTTCGCGCCAGCGGGGATTGCCGTGGAGCCGTCCGTGACTTTCTGAATCCGTTGGCCGCGCACGAAAATCAATTGATTCTTCCGCGGCGTTTCGCTTTGTCCGTCAATCAGCGTGCCCGCGCGAATCACTGTCAGCGGCGCAGCTTCCGCCTTTTGTGCTTGCGCGTGAGATTCTCCGACGCACAACACAACGAGCAAGAAGAGCAGTCCGAATCGGTTCATACCCGCTCCATTCCATTTTTTAGAGTGTCTTTGATTCGATCGTCGAAGAGGGCTACGTCCCCAGCAGGTTTCCTTGAATCCGGGTATAGCCGTGCTCCTCGGCCCACAAGCTTAACGGCACGGCGGCCAGATCGTCCACTACGGGGATGGCGTGTCCGTCTTTGGTGAGGTCGATGGTGCGGAGGAAGTGCTTGCAGGTTTCGCAACTCTCTACGCGAATGTGGGGAAACTGTTCGGCAACGTAAACGGGAAGTTTCTGCTCTTCTGCCTCTCCGCAATTGGCGCAGAGGATTCGCCGGAATTCCCATTCGAGAGAACAGAAGGAACAAACCAGGAAGCGCTTGCCGCTGTCGCCTTCTGGGCGCAGCACGCCCAGCAAGGGCAGGGCATTGCAGCGCGGGCAGCGGCACACCGTCATCAGCGGCGCGGGCGGCAGCATCACTCCTGTGACGAAGTCCGCGTACGGCTGCAGCATCGCCCGCGCGAAAAAATCTTCGAATGGATCGGCCAGCGGCGGTTCCGATGGCCCGGCAACCGGCAGGTTGGTTTCCAGCAATCCGGTCTTCCAGAATTCCTGCAAGATTTCCGCTTGCCGGGCAGCGCCCTTGGACTTCAAGTTCCGGGACTCTTCGACCAGCGCTTCCGGGGCGTGCATTTCGAGAATCTTCAGAAACTCAGAGAAAGGCTCCAGCAGCACCGGCAGGTTAAGCTCCGAGCGCAAATCCCCGTTCGCCGGCACCACGGGCCTCTTCCCCCACAGCTTGGGAAGGGCTTCGTAAAATTCTCGCTGAAATTCTGCGATCGAAGCGTAGAAGGAGAGAATTTCCCGGGCAAACGCATGACGCTCGGCCAGGAGAGCGGCGCGCTCGATTCGCGCGCGGTAATTCACTTTCCCGGCCGCCAGAATGGTCATTTCGGTCGATTGGAATTCGCGACGATCTCTTTATACCAGCCGGGGTGATACCGCTTGGCGAACGCGAGCGAAACGTCGCCGCGAATGACGCTGCCAAACGCGCCGCGTTCGGCGAAAACCCCCATGTAGATGTGAATCATGAAATTTCCGATCAGCAGAAGCGCCGTACCCGCGTGCACGACGACCGAGATATAGCGCACCCAACGCAAACTCCAGGGAAGCGATTCCGTAAACCAAAGCACGAGCCCCGAAGCCAGCAGGAGAATCGCGCCGCCGAAGAAACTCCAGAAGAGCAGCTTTTGCCCGGCGTTGTAACGGCCCGCGGGCGGCATCTTCTCGTCTTCATTACGAATGTAGTGAGGAAGAGCCTTCCACCATTGGGCGTCCACGGAATCAAAGTTCATCTGTCTGGACCACAGCGCGAACATGTAGCAAACCGCAAGGAAGAAGACCAGACCAACCCACGGATGCAGCATTCTCGAAAGCTCCGCGCCACCAAGCGCCGAGGCGATCCAGAAGAGCCAGGGCGACCAGAACGCGAGGCCCGTCAGCATCAAATAAATAAACGAGCCGGCGGCGACCCAGTGATTCATACGCTCATTAAATTCGTAGCGGAGCACACGATCGTGAGGAAGCAACTGTTCCGTATGGCTCACGGTTAATCTCCTTCCTTCGATGCCACGTCCGACTCATCATGCGCCTTCGGCCCGAACTTCAAATAATGGGCGAACAATCCGATCAGGCCGCCGACCAGAGCCACGTTGCCCAGCCACTTCAGCGGGTGCTTCCAGAACTTCACGGCCAGCGGGATGGTCGGATTGCTTGGCAGCCCGCCGTAAAGTTCCGGCTTGGTCGCATCGTGCAGCACGTAAATCACGCCCGTGCCGCCGACGCCCGGGGGATCGTAAACGCCGGCGTTTTCGTAGCCGAAATGATCGCGCAGTTGCTTGGCGCGATTTTCGGCAAGGAACTTCATGTCGTCCTTGGAGCCGAAATGCAGGCAGCCGGTAGGGCAGGACTTGATGCAAGCAGGTTCAAGCCCCTGGCTGACGCGATCCGTGCACAGCGAGCACTTGTACATCCGCTTGGTCACGCTGTTGAATTTCGGAATGTTGAATGGGCAACCGGTGATGCAGTAGCCGCAGCCGATGCAGTGATCCTGCTGGAAGTCCACCACGCCGTTGGTGTACTGCACGATGGCGCCGTCGGCGGGGCAAGCTTCCAGGCAGCCCGGTTCGGCGCAGTGCATGCACTGGTGCTTGCGCATCAGCCACTGCAGGGTGCCGTCTTCGCGCTCGTGCTCGTTGAAGAGGATCAGGTTCCAATAATTCCACCGGGTGTCCGGCATGGTCTGATAGGTGTTATCGAACGTGGTTGGCGAGAACGGCATGTCGTTCCATTCGACGCAAGCCACTTCGCACGCCTTGCAACCGATGCAGGTGGTGGTGTCAATCAGTTTGCAAACCGTGAATTGCCGCTGCGTGTCTTCGCCGGGGACCGTGCCGGCGTGGCCGGAAATTTTCTGGATGCGTAGTGTGGCTTGGCTCATTTCGGCTCTCCTACGCTCTCTCGACCTTCACCAGAAAGCCCTTGAATTCCGGTGTGTAAGCGTTCGGATCATAAACCGTGGGCGTGAGAAGGTTCGCCAGCGTCCTGGCGTCCTTACCTTCGTCCTCGGTGATTCCCCGGAAGCCCTGGTGGATCTGGAAGCCGATCTGGTAGACCTTTTTGCCGTCGATGATCATCGGCTTGATCCGCTTGGTGACCATCGCCTTGGCGATATATTCGCCACGGATGCTCGAGACTTTTATTTTTTCGCCGCCGTGAACCCCGATGTCGTTCGCCAGTTCGGCGGGAATTTCGATGAAGGGTTCCGGAATGAGCTGGACATTCATGGGATTGTTCTTTGTCCAGTAGTGATAATGCTCGGTCATACGATAAGTCGTGCAGACAATGGTGTAACCGTCTTTCGGTGTGCCGTATTTGTCGTCGGGGGTTTTGAATCGTTTGACCACCGGATTGTGCGTCTGCTGCGGATGCAACGGATTGTCAATCGGGCTCTCGATCGGTTCGTAGAATTCCGGGAACGGCCCGTCGGCGA